>OGYC01000614.1_pt1 | contig 36696 bp, 47 predicted proteins | sample 1576461 | NCBI WGS metagenome assembly OGYC01 (sample SAMEA3541569, study PRJEB24748) | human gut metagenome | biome: human gut; feature: human-associated habitat; material: faeces | place: China | collected 2012 | reverse complement strand
GCGAACCCGTCGAGGCAGCAGCCGAGGGTGGAGGCGAACCCGTCGAGGCAGCAGCTGAGGGTGGAGGCGAACCCGTCGAGGCAGCAGCCGAGGGTGGAGGCGAGAACATCGAGGCATCTCAGGGGCGCCGCGCAATGCCGGCAGGTATGGCGTGGCATGAACACAATATCAAACCACAATCAACAATTTCAACGATGAACAAAACGTACAAAGAACTGATCTGTGACCGTGAGTTCCAGAATCGGTTGGAGGCGGTGAATGCGGCGTTCCGTAGTGGGAGCACCGTTATGGACAACACGCCGGAGAACGTCGAGACGATGCAGATTCTTGCTTCGTCCATGCTTGCTGACGAGCGTATGGTCATTCTGGCCAGCGCTTGCAACTTCACGAACGGAGTGACGCATGAGCGCAAAAACGGTCTGTATATGCTCGTAGAGTGCGCGGCCGGTGGTGCGGCTGCGGCTACGCTGACCGCGGCCGATCTGGGCGTCATCAAATGGATGTCGCTGTTCTTGGAGAAGCTGCTCCCGAACAACACGTTCATGCGTTCGATCCGCTTCGTGCCCATGTCGGATCGTGAAGGCGCGATCTACATCGAGAGCGGAATCAATCCGGCGACGTACACTGGTGCGGTAACTCCGGTTAACGCGCCGAAGTACTTCTACGACGACGTGAAGCGGACGATCGCGCGTCAAGTGTTCTCGATCCAGCCGATCACGTTCCAGAACGCCGACATGGCTATTTTGGCCTACGACAAGCAGTCGTGGGGTTGGACGACTGCGATGGATTCGCTGATGTCGGATGTTTGCACCTACATTTTGCAGGTGGTTGCCAACACGGCCGGCATTTCGAAAATCCCCACCACCGGATCGTCGTTCTCGTCGAGAGGCCTTTTCCCGATCGAGGCTCCGGGCTCGGCAGTCACGATCAAAGGTGTGGTCGCCGACGACATCATCATGACGGAGGGCGCCTTCCTGTTGCAGAACTACACGCTGAACAACCGCAAGGTCGAAATTGTCCTTCCGGCTAACCTCTACACGAAGCTGGCCACCGATGCGACGTTCAAGACCTTGCTGACGCCTCACCTCTCTGGTTCGGTCGGCAGCGGCTTCGAGTATTCGGGCTCGCGCATCACGGCTCGTAACCCCGTGGCTCGCTACAACCTCACCTCGTCGGCCGCAGAGCTCGATCCGGCGATGTACGCCGACGGCACGGTGTCCAACGACGGCAAGATCACCGACGTATCGCCCGCATCGACCACTGCGAAGCATGTCGGAGCTGGTGTGGCCTTCGTCGAGGGCGAGGTCATTGCCGGTGTTGGTACGATCGATGTTATCGTAATGCCCGATCCGCAGAACTACGGATACACGATGTCTGGCTGGATGTCGACCGGTGCGACGGTAGCTCGTTCGAACGGTGTAGGCGCTGCGCTCATCGTTCCTACCGAGAAAGCAGGCGCGTAGTGTAACTTTATGACCGTGGAGGTGGGGAGGGAAGACACCTTCACGGTCATAATAAACAAAACAAGATGAAGACGAAGTTTAATAAACAACAGATTCAGCAGATCGCAATGCAGCTTTCCGTCTACAAGAAGCTGTACGTGACGACCGAGGGTATGATGTTCCGTACCCGCGATTCGGTCGAAGCAGCGATCCGTGTCAAGAACATGATTATCGACGATGCGTCGAAGTTCGTGGGGTATATCGAAATGACGGCCGACATGGTTTCGATCGACCGTCTGCGGGCATACGGCCGCGACACCGCAGAGTTCGATCGTCTGTTCGAAGTTGCGATCGTACCGCGCCAGAAGGTTCTCGAAGAGACGACGGTGCGGAAGGTTGCGAAGGCCCCCGCTGTCGACGAACAGACAGTGGACAACATCGCCGAAGCACTCGGTGCGTCGGAGGATGAACCTAAGAAGTCGAACAGAAAGAAAAAGTAATGCCTTATGGCAAGAACAGGAATTAATATCAACATCTCCAATACGGTATTGGCCCCTCCTGCATCGGTCAATTCCAACTCGATGCTGATCGTCGTCGGTGCGAAGGCAACATCTGCTAGCCCCGGTACGGTCGCTTTCGAGCTGGACATGCCGTATAAGCTGACCTCGGCCAATGATTTGGCCAGCTACGGGATCACGGAGGCGAACAACAAGGACTTGTACGAGCAGGTCAACGACTTCTACCAGCCGAAGGCCTACGTGAACAACTCCGGTACGATACTGTGGATTGTCGGTCTGGCGGACTACACCAGCAAGATCGAAGATAAGCTGCCCTTGTGGGTGAAGTACACCACGGTGGGCGGCAACGAGTATCGGCCGCGTCAGATTCTCATTTCGAACGACCCGACGAAGATGACGTCGGCGCCAGACGTGACCAAACTCCAAGCCGCGGTTATGAAAATGTACGCGCAAGCGTTTTCCACGTGCATCATCACGGACGTCGGCGTTATCACCGGCGATATCTCCGAGTTGGAGGATTTGTCCACGAAAGCGTCAGGTATGGTGGGCGTCGTGACGTTCACCAAGCGTCAGGGCAGTCGTGCGGCCGTCGGGGCTGTCGGCGGTTGGGTCTCGACGCTTTCGGTAGGTACGTCGATGGGCGACGGGTCGTTGTCGGCATTCGGCACCGATCTGTTTTTCGTAGACGGAGCGGTAAGTGGCTCGACGGTTACTTGGGCCAACTCTCCTTGCGCTTCGGCGTCCCAGGCGACGATCGACGCTCTGTCGGACAAGCAGTATATCTTCCCGATCTCGCGGCCGCCCGAGAACGGTTTGTGGATCAACGACGGCTCTACGGCCGAAGATTCCAGCACGGCTTTGTGTACGATCGAAGCTGCGCGTACTATCGCGTCCGTCGTCGATGATCTGCGTGCATTCTTTAACAAGTACCTCAATACGAAAATCCCGACTTCGAAGTCTGGGGACATCCAGTCGACGTTCAAGCAGGTCATGCTCGATGCAGCGCGTGCATCGGTCATCCAGCCGTACATCGACAGCGGGGACATCTCTGACGCGACGATCCAGATCGTCGCAAAGAACAACGACATGCAGGGTACTCGTACTTTGGAGGTTACGTTGGGAATCCAGCAGGCGATCACTCTCCGCTGGGTAGAAGGTTTCGTTTTCTATGTAAAAAGCGTAGAGTAGTATGGCACAGAAAGTTATTGCGGCAAGAGACTTTGAGCTCTACCTCACGTTCAACGCAATCGGTACGCCGATTAAGATCGGCACCGGTGCGAATTTCAGCTCTGTAATTTCCGGTCAGACCGACGACATCGGCGCGTTCTCTACGGACGAGCCGATCGGGACGGACAACGGAGGAAACACCTACGATATTTCGTTCTCTATTCAGACGGCCGAGTGGATCACGATCATGGACGCGGTCAGAGCGGCTACCGCGGCTACTGACCATCCGATCGTGCATATTCGGGACATCGTGGAGAGCTTGACGATCACGGCGGTTTGGAACAAACGCAACGATGTTCCGGCCACGTCGACGACCAAGACCTTCACCAGTTGTACCGGTGTTGAAGAGAGTGATGATGTCGAACGACGGGGTACGGAAACTCTGCAATCACTCCGTTTCCGCGCCCGAGGAATGGCGGTTGCCACGACGCTGTTGTAGAGTGCGAGTATCTGGTTCATGGGGTTTGATCGCCCCATGAACCGCTAACCAAAAACAAAACAGGTATGGGAAAAGAGTTGGTATTGCGTAAAGTTACGCTTAAAAATGTTCTCACACCCACGGGTGAGCGGGACATCGAGGTTCAAGTAGTGCCGTTCGACCGGCGCAAAGACGAGCATACGGATTTTGCGTATGCTTACATCGACATGCTGGGGCGCATGCCTTCCGAGTTTCGGAACATGTCGGATGCGTCGAAAGCCTATGTTCGTCAGTTCATGGTGCATAAAGCTGAGGACGAGAAAAATCCGGAATCGGACTTCGCGTGTGTTCTGTCGGACACCCGAGCAGCTCGAACACTTCTGAACACTGACGAGACCCAGCAGGAGTTCCACGCTTTTTTCGAGAACGCCTAACATATCCGATACGTGATATTTTAGGCGTAGAGGAATCGAAGCAGGAAGACGCTAAACGTATCGTTCAGAATCATCTGATTCTCAAAAGAGCGCAGCAGGAGGACCCTTTGTTCCTTCGACGGGTTTTCGTAGCACACTACTGCAACATTCCGTTCCACTTGCTGATGGATCATACGCTGTACCCTCGGACGCTGATCGAAGAGCTCTTCGCGGCATCGATGTACTGGTGCAGAAACTGCGAGTTAGCTCCTTACCAACAGGACAACTTTGACGACAAGTTAATCGACGATCTGGAAAATGGCAGGTTACAATATTGTTTTGAATCTGGGCGGTAACGCCGTATCGAACTCTGAGCGTCTGGCGACCAATCTGGCCGCTGCGGCAGCCAACGCGACTACGTTGGCCTCGGCGCTTCGCTCTGTCGGTGCGGCGTATCGCAGCATCCCGAATCGTCGGTTCACAGTTCCTTCGGCACCGCGGCAGAGCCGGCCCTACGCTCGGCCGCTGCGGACGGCGTCCCGTCCCGCGACGGCGCGTCCGTATGCTCAGGGGGCGCCTTACACGCGCCACCGGTCGACACGCATAGCGTCATGGGGGTATGGGCTCAGCCTCGGAGGCTTCAACGCCCGCTTGTCATCGGTGTTGCAGCCTGATGAAAACGGCATGTTGTTTGGTATGGACGCCGGCCGCCTGATGCGGGGTGTCAATGTCGCGGGGATCGCTGGAAACATCATGACATCGATCGGGCGGGCGTTGTTCAAAGCCACTAAGATGGCAACGTTCTCCGGCCCGATGATCGCCGGAGGGGTTATGACTGCGGCGCTCCGTGTCTTGCAGTCCGACTGGTTTGCCGAGGGCGCGAAGCTGATCTCACGTCGGCACCAGACCAGGGAAGGTATGGGGCCTCAGTACGAACAGACGCTTCGGAACGCAGACATCATATCGGCGGCCTATGGCTTAGACCGATCCACGACGCTGAGTAGTATCAACGTTCTGGCAGGCTTAGGCGTCGGAGCGAATAACCGCAAGATCACACTGGGCGAGGCCACGGGCCTCACGAAGGTCGGTGGCCTGATCGCTCAGCATGCCGGTGTTTCGTTCGAGCGAGTCATGACCAATATTCAGCAGCTGCTGGTCACGACGGCGCCCAACATGCGAGACATCCGAGAGCTGTTGAACCAGGCTCCGATCTTAGGTAAGTACGCCTTGAAGGAAATGGAAGAGCAGGGGCTCAAAGGCGTCGACGTTCGTACCTACCTCAAAGATCAGGGTGCGCTGCTCTCTGTGTTGAAGCGCTACGAGTTGTCGAATGCGTCGAACGCTGGTATGCGGGCCCGAGGCATGATTAACATGGCCAGTCAGGACGCTGCGGCGTTGATCGCGTCGAATAATCCATTTTGGTCCTATATCGGCAACGCCGGTTCCGGTATGATAAAGGCCTTAGCGACCTCTGCGAACAAGTTCATGTCGATGCTCGTCGATAACCGGAGCTTCCTCAACATGGTCAAGTCGTTGGAAATGACGATCGACAAGATGGGCGACAAAGGCACCACGCTGGTCGATAAGCTCATAACGCTGGTCGATCGGATCGCTGCCTATTTTAAGATCGAGCTTGTCGATAATAAGGCCGTGAAAGAAGCGGTCGATAGGGAGCAGGCGGTTCGTATGGCTATGGGCAGTTCTCAGATTCGTGAGCGGTTATATCAGGGCTGGCTCAAAAACGGGAACTATACCAGCAAAACCGAGGCCGGTCGGCGGGAAGAGTTCGGTATGCTCTACGAGCAGCTCACCGAGCAGGCTGTGCATAATCCGAGGATACTGGCTCTTGTAAAGGCCAGCAACGATCTGCAAAGCATAGAAAGTCTTCCGTGGGGTGCGCGTGTTGCAAGCAAGACGCTGTCGGCTTTGCAGCCGTTTGCTCCCGTTGCGGGAACTGCATCCAATCTGTTCTTGTCGGATTTGTCGGCAAAGAATAAGGCCAAAATCTATCGTGCTCAGCATGAAGCACTCAATGTTCGGGACAGCACATTCCGGTATTTGCCGTATGCAGACACGCTGCCAAGCGACATGACAGCTCCATTGTCGGCGTCGAGTATGCTCACGGTCGGGATAAATGAAATCGTGAAGGAGCTGCTTTCGAGCATGGCGCAGCTTATGTCTGTCGAAGGTTTCGATCCGAGCAAGTTCAATCTTGGCTCGGCCGCCGGAGGTAAGGACCTGACCGGTTTTAACCGAGATCGGCGGGCGCTGGAAATTCACTTCCACGACAAGCTGGTCGAATGGAATAGCACGATCAAGACCGACGACCCGCAGCAGGTCGTAAACGAGGTAGCCGATACGATGGACCAGTTGGTCGCAGCGGCTATCCAGCAAGCACTCTTAGGTTCCACTGATAAAATGGCGACACGGTTCTAATGGCAATCGATCTTAACATAGGTGCGCAAGGCATCGCAGCCGATACGCTGCGGCGGGCAGAGAGCGTCGTAGGCGAGCCCGTTACACTGGCTTTGTCTAAGGCATGGATCGGCATCTCGACGGTCGCGCCGGCGCGGACCAATGACGACGCGCTGTTCTCGCTGCCCTCATGGGTGAAGACCGAGGACGATGCGGTCAAGGCGCGGACCGTCTCTGTCGAGACCGAGAAGATCGACCGGTACGACAGCACGAAGTTGTATTCGCTGCAAATCGGCGATTACTTCATGCCGGTGTCGCAAACCTTCGATCTGAGTGCGTCGAAAAAGCTGAACTTCTCGGATTTGGTCGACGGTCCGACGATCATCCAGCAGACCAGGAAGCAGTCCAAGACGATCAACTGTACACTGCGCCTGACGCTCCGTGACAACCAGCCGAACCTGAGCATCGTTCAGGCAGAGCGTGCCCAGGAGGCGGAGAACGCGATGTTCATGCTGGCGCAGTTCCTCCAAGAGTTCTACGAGCAGGACACCGTGCTGGCTATTTCGAATCAGACGATCAACGAGGTCTTCGGGGTGAGCCACGTGATGATAACCGACTACAAGTTCACGCCCCGAACAGGTATGGGTACCTTCATGTTCGAGTTCAAGCTAACCGAGGTGCTCTACGGTGAGAATGTGGTAACGTTTAATTTAACGACGCTCGACGCAGACCTGCCGAGTGAGGGATAGGATGGACACGAACCTGATGATATGTCAGAACGAGGTATTCATCGAGGGTGAATCCGTCGGGCAGTTCGAGAGTTTCGAGCTGCAAAGCGATGCGTTCACGTTCGGCGATTCGGCTGTGCTGACGATCCCGCTGTACGCTATCGGGGTTGGTCAGAGCGGGCCGGCCAAGAGCCGTATTCGCTCCGTGTTCAAAAATACGCGGATTCGTCCGACGGCTAAGGTCGAGGTGTATGTCTGGTACAAAGGACAACCCCGCCTTCGGGCCTTTTTGGGATGGATCGAGCATGTCGGCGAGGGCTTCCCGACGAAGCTGTACCTTCGGGACAATACGTTCATCCTTCGCTTCGGCTCCATTACGAAGGCATGGGACGGCTCGGCGACGGTGCAGTCGATCATCAAGGACTGCATCCCGATCGCGCAAGAGGCGTTCAAGCAGGAGCGCCAGAAGCAGGGCTTCACGGGGGAGGTGCCTCAGCTGACCTACTCGACGAACAAAACGAACGTGCAGGCCATCACCACGTCGCTGTCGTTCCGCAACTGGGGCGGCCGCAGCCCTTACGACACATTGCAAAAGCTCATGCAGCTGCTCGTGCTTTACGGAGGTGTGTCGGACGAGTACAATGTCTACATCGGTACGGGGCGACGGGACAACACGCGGCCGATCGAATCGTTCTCGACGAAGTACAACGTGTTCAGCCGAGACATCGTGCCGGTCGACGGCCGGTTCGTGAACTACGACGTGAAAGTCACCGGCATATTGTCTAACGGGAAGCAGTACACGGCCACGGGCGGCTACCGGACCTCTGCGAGCAAGTCGTCGAAGAGCGAGTTCGACAAAACCTATGGTGAGCCGGTACGGACCTTCTGCCCGCTGCAAACCGTCGACGGGATACAAAAGTTTGCAGACCAGATGTTGGAGAAGCTCAGGGGCTTTCGTAACCGTGGTACGATCGTGGCGCCGCTGTATCCGAAAGTCCAAGTGCTCGATCAGATACATTATACGGATACGATCTTCCCTGAGCTTGGCCAAGAGCGGCTGTACTACATCATGCGCTACCGCCTGGCGTGTGGTGTGAACGGGTACTTCCAGCACCTGACCGTAACGGATCAACAGTACTTGATATGATCGACCTTACCCACATACGGAGCATCGGCGAAGAGTACGGTGAGCAGGTCGGGGGCATCCTCTCGTCGCTGCGGATCAAATGCGCGACGGTGGTCTCGGTCGACGAAGAGAACGCCTATGTTCAGATATTTGCCGACACGACGCCGCTGCCGGTGCCGCTGAGCTTCCTGAACTCCGAGGATGCGGACCGGCGGATCGTGCCCACCGTGGGGTCGATGCTGGCCTTAGGTATGCTGAACGGCGACGACAACCGACCGATCATTCTCGCGTGCGAGCAGATCGACCGGTTCGAGTTCCGCCGCAACAAGATAGCGATCCATGCGTCGGTCGACCCTGACGACGAGACCAAAGATGAGGTGACGGTCACGGTCGGTAATTCGTCTTTGCGCATCGCTCAGGACGTGATCGAGTTCAACGGTGCGCAGAACAAAGGTCTCGTGCTGTACGAGCCGCTCCGCGAGAGCTTGTTGAAGATAAACCAGTTCTTAGAAGCGATGAACTCGGTGATCTCCGGATCGCCGATCGCGGAGGCGGGGAACGGCAGTCCGTCGGCGTTCCAGACGGCGCTGCGGTCAGCTCTCTCGGGGCGGTCGCTGGACCAATACGACAACATAGCAAACGAAAAGATACTGCAATGACAGGTTTGAAATACGACTTCGACATAGGGGATTTGGTTGTCTCTTCGACGGGTTCGTTCGCTGCGGCCGTCACGGACAACCAGAACGTCGCCTTGATCGCGGTATCGCAGATATGCCGCCTGACCGTGCCGTCGCTCGGTGCCGCGATCGGCCGCCGCCTGATGAACCGCTCCGTGAAGAGCGTGCAGCCGGTGCTGACCTCGGCGTCGAAGATGGCGCAGAAGGACGGTGCGAAAAACGCGAAGGTGACGATAGTCGACCAACACTTAGAATTCTCCGGTGAGTATGAAGATTGAACCCAATACTACGATCGTAGACGTCTCGTTGAACCTATCCGGCTCGATTACGGGCATACCTGCTGCATTGGATCAACTCCCCGTAGGCGACCGGATAGGCTTCGACGACTTGCCCGACCTCGGCGAGGACGTCGAAGACATCGGGCAGACGTGGACGCCCGATCTGGTGGGCCGGCAGCTCGACATCGAGTTACCGCTGTACGACACGCTGGGTCAGGAGAAGCAGCCGTACAGCACAAACCTTGTGAAGATGAAGTCTGTCGTCACCGACGGTGAAGGGTGGGTGCAGCCGATAACCGAGGGCCGTCCGTTCTCGTCGCTCAAAGCAGGCGAGAAGGTCGACTTGCCGCATCTGTCGCTCTTAGGCAGAGGCGACAACATGCGTTTTGCCGGAGAGGTCGGCAGAGTATACGGGATCGGCTTCTCGCAAGACAAAAACGACACTTTCATCAACGCTCAACTGTCTTTCGTCTACGTCGTCTCGTCGGAGGACGGCGACGGCACGCTCCTGATGAACCTGGTGGGCAATGTCATACCCGTTTTCTCACATGTCACAGAGAACGGGGTGACACGGCTCGTCAAGTGGCTCGAAGCCGCATATATAATGTTTCAGGACCTCTACGTCGTCTTCGACACCACGGGAGCCGTCGAGCCGCCGGCGCCTGCCGAGGCGGGGAAGTGGAGCTTCGACAATCTGCTCATCGACAACTTAGAGGCGTCCGTTCTGGACGAAAACTGGCAAAGCGCGCCTATCGACTTCGACGCGCCGTCGTGGGATGACTTGTACGAGTTCCTGATCCTGTCGACACGGCTCAGCGTCGATCGGAAAGGCACGTTCAACGAGCGTCATATAATCCAGCCGACACTAGATATAAAGGGTACGTTCGACGCTTACTTCATCAACTTCGTCGCTGAGGGTTCGGAGTTCAACTATTCGCAGAGCACCAATGCCGTTTATACAAGTTCTATCAATGAGTTTTATCCACGGGATATGATATTAAACAACTGGCAGACTTCAGCGCAGCGGGTTGTCGGAAAGTGGATCAGCCACAAAGGGCTTACCTCATGGGAGGGCAACATCACTGCTTCGGCATGGTCGGCGATCAGTAGCATGGCGCCTGATCCTGCGAACGCCTATCTGAGGGTCATTTGCCGCTACAAGTTCAATCTGAACAAGTACCAGGAATCCGCCGAAGCGACGACCGTAGACGGCTACATCCCCAACTCAGTGTACATGTACAACCCCAGTAAAGCGCCCACGCCTGCGGAGGCCACTGTCAAAATCCGTATGCGTTTCCGGCCCGTTTACGACGAAACCAAATAAGCTATGCGTTACTTCACACTCAAAGAGCTTACACACTCCGATACGGCTCTCCGACTGGGCCTCGACAACACACCTGGCGTGACCGCGTCCGACAACCTGATCTACCTCGTGGAGAAGCTGCTGGACCCGATCCGAGAGAGGTACGGGGCCCCGATCATCGTCATCTCGGGCTACCGAAGCCCCGCGGTGAACGAGGCCGTGGGCGGCGTGGCTACGTCGCAGCATCTGCGCGGCGAGGCGGCCGACATCAGCGCCGGCGCCGTCACGCTGAACAAGCAGCTCTTCGAACTGATCCGTACCTCGGGTTTGGAGTTCGACCAGCTGATCGACGAGAAAAATTACCAATGGGTTCACGTATCGCTTACCTCCCGTGGTACGAACCGTAACCAAGTATTACACTTATGAGCGCAGTCGACACTATCCAAAAGGCATTGAAGCTTCTGATCCCGTCGCTCGACTATACGAACGCATCGATCGAGAAAAAGATCATCGACGTGGTAGGCAGCTATGCCGACACTGAGGCTATCGAGCGGCAAAATACGCTCGCTACGATCCAGACGGCCTTAGCGCAGCAGAAGGTCACGGGCATCGAGTACTACCGCCGCCGCGCTGTCGCGTACCAAGAGGGCGACGAGCTCCTGATCGATCCGGTAAGTCAGGCGGGCTACTACGCCACGGTAGACGAGGAGGCGCAGATCATCAAGCAGGCTTACATCGTCGGGCTGTACCCGCAGTACACGCTGCTCGTGAACGTCATCGGCGACGACGGTCACTTAGCGGCGCTAAGTGAATCGCAGCTTGCGTCTTTCAAGACGTACTTCACGGCGTACCAGCCCATCGGTCTCGACCTCAACATCCTGTCGCTGCCGGTAGCTCAGATCACGGACCCAGGTATCGTGATCTACGTCAGCAAAGGTACGGACGCTGCGGAGGCCGTCGCTACGATCCAACAGAACCTCACGGCTCACGAACAAGTGCTTCGTAAGAACAACGTCGTATCGCTGACTGAAATCGAAGACGTCATACAACAATTCTCGCAGGTGCAGGCAGTAGGCTTCTCGGACATCGTAGCGACCGAGACGAGCTTGTCGGGCGAGCAGGTTACGGTGAGGCCTATGAACGGGATATTCAATCTTACGAACGGAGCTTTCACCTTCGCTACGCAGCTCACGACGTCGAACATTAAAGTGCTGGGGTGATGTTCCGCTATATAGACATGCCGAAGCTGGTCGCGTACTACCTGCGCGAGTTCTCGTACCGGAGGGACGGCACGACGTCTACTCTGTACCAGTTCGTGTTCAGCTTATGCCTGCCATTCGTGTCCAAGCAATTCCGCTCGGCGCGTCTGGCGGCATTGGCCATTGCCGAGTGTACGAACAGCGCAGACCAGATCAAGCGGCTGTTCGACAAGCTGATGGGTGGCGACGCGAAGCTCACGATCCTGTCGCATAACAACGACTTCCTGCTCTCATGGGACGGCACGGGGGCGGAGCCGCTGTTCCCGTTCGACGGCAGCGCGGCGACGAACGATCCGCAAGTACCTTACTCACCGTCGCCTAACTTGGTCGACTTGACGGTAACGATCCCGAGTATCTACGACGACGCGAAGTTCGAGAGCGTGAAGCAGACGGCCGCGGCCTATTTGCAGCTTCTGATACCGTTCTACATCCAAACCAATATTAACTACATAAAAGCATAGCAGCATGGCAAATTTCCTTACACTCAACTCGGCGAACCCCGCGCTGAAACGCCCGCTGCGGGTATCCGATTTGCAGAACATCTACGACGCGATCAAAGCCGTCGTCCCGCAGTCCAGCCTCACACCTAAAATTCTCTGGGGTATGAGCCTCGATGACGACGGCTTCATCCAAGCCGGTGCCGTGTCCTTCAAAGGTGAGGTGTACACATGGGACCCCGTAGCGCAGAACGATCAGCTTCAAATCGGGGACGCGATCTACGCTGCGAAAATTGCCTCGGGCGACGTCCGAACGATGGAGGGAGGTACGCAGCAGGAGTTTTCCTACAAAAACATCCTTACCTCAAAAGCTTCCGGAGAACAGCTCTCCGGAAACGTGTCGCTCGAAGACATCACGGAGTGGCAGATGCCGTACATTCCGGCTTTGGGGATCACTAATGATATGATCGCGCCCAACACCATTACGAACAGTGAAATCGCGCCCAACACCATTACGAACAGTGAAATCGCGCATGGCACGATCTCTCAGATCACCTTATCGAAGGAACTCGCACCTTGTAAGCTGGTCCAGTCCCGCCAGTACAACATTACTGCGGAAACAACGAATATAAGCCTCGATGCTATTTGCACATGGCAGAACACCGGATATTGGAGGTCTTCGATGCTTATGGTCGCAACGGCGCTCAACCAAGCACCTACGATCAACATCGTCGGTGCTTTCGAAGGCAACATAGCTCCGAATGAAGTTAAAGTCATAATTCACTCGGCAGGGCTTCCCACGACGGGCGCAACGATCGGCTTCGTCAGCTACCGGCCTCAAAGAACCACCGATTCTGACCAGACACGCAAAGTCACGAAGACAGTGACGTTCACTAAGCCTAACAACGAGTCAGTTGTAGCAACTTTCTCCAAGACCGACCCACCGATCACTCCGTCGAGTCCGTCGGTAGCATTGTACACACTCACCTCTCTCGTCACCTTTTTAGCTGAATAGTATGAAACCGTTTTTCATTTACAGTCGCTACCTCCCGTTCGGGAAGTTCGACTACCTGACCTTCCTCGTCTGGGTCATCATCAAGAAGCAGTACAATCCGGCGACCGGCGTATGGGAGCGCCCCGTCATGTCCGATTGGGCTGTGAGGCATGAGACGTGGCATGTATGGCAGCAGTGCTGCCTGTTCGTGTTAGGTGTGGTTTGCGCGATAGCCTCCGCCGCGACGTTCGCATTGGCCGGTGTCCCGATCCCGTGGTGGGTATGGGTGACACCTGTCGTGGCGCCGTATGCCGTCTATGCCGTCTGTTGGTTCGTAGAGCTCCTGCTCCCGCCCTACGATAGCGCATACCGTGACGTCTGCTTCGAGAGCGAGGCGCAGTACCATGAGTACGACGAGAACCCGCAATACTGCCCGTTCTCGTTCCTGCGGTTCATACCGAATAAGGATTGGAGGGCGCTGGGCCGAGAACGGTTCAAGAAGCAGTGAATACGAGGGGCTTTCAAAGCCCCTCGTATTCATTTATCGTTTCGAAAATCCGCAGCGCCACCTGCGGGACTATCGCGTTGCCGTAAGCTTTGATCGATCCTTTGCGCCATGCCGGAAAGGTAATTCCGTCCAGTCCGGCGGAAAGCCCATCATCTGAGCCACATATCGGGGATTCAGTCGGAAACCCTTCCCAATTCGAGACGGATGCGAAATCATGACGTCGTGGACGACTCCGCTCTTCCGCTTCGCATGACTGAGCGGAAACGAATTGTTTTTCGCATCGCAGGCCGTCGGTGTCGACAACAGCCCCATCCGCGCTGCAAGCGCGAGCGTCGGCCGAGCAGTCGCACCCTTCGACAGGCTCTTGTTCACACGCCCGCTCCCGCAATCCGACGCGACCGGTGTCGGCAGTAGAGCCGGCGGCAATGGCTCCGAACCGCTCTTGCCATGAACTTTCAGCCCTTGCATCACCACGGTGGGCAACAAACCATGTTCTGTATCGAAGATGGGGAGCACCGACGCCCGCAGCTGGTATAAGGTACGCTTGCACCTCGTATCCCGCCGCTTCCAAATCAGCACACACCTGCTCGAAAACCATTCCCTGCGACCAATTAACGATTCCGAGAACATTCTCGCCCACGACCCAGCGCGGTCGAACAGTCCGAACAACTCCGAGCATTGCGGGCCAGAGGTAGCGGTCGTCGGCCGTACCCTTGCGTTTGCCCGCGAGGCTGAACGGCTGGCACGGGAAACCGCCGGTGAGCACGTCGATGCAGTCGCGCCAAACGGTAAAGTCTGTTGTTTGTATGTCTTCATATTGTTCCGATTCGGGAAAATGATACTTCAATACGCGCCGGCAGAACGGGTCGATCTCGCAGTTGAAGACGTTCGTCCAGCCCGCCCACGCCGCCGCCAGGTCGAAGCCGCCGATGCCGCTGAATAGAGAGCCGTGCGTCATTAGTACTCCACCGCTGCTCTGCGATCGATGAAGAAATGAATACCCGGTGCACATTCGCTCCACCTGTTATCGTCGAAATCCGGAACTTCAACTGTGGCACCGACGGTGTAGACGAAGTTTTGGTCATAGTCGGAACGAACGGTATCCTCAGTTGCCTTGGTGCCGTCCATGTTCTGAATCTCCATGACGTATGCTTTATCGCAACGGCATTTGTGTCCCGTTGCCGAACTGCGCCGCGCATCTTCCGGAATTCGTAATTTTACGATATGCCCAGAGGCTTTTTTTCCAACCGATGAAACTACCCTCGGTCGGGCATAATAGATAACATCCTTTGGCATCGCTCAGGTCGGCACCGCACAGGTTGGCACCGTGCAGGTCAGCATCGCTCAGGTCGGCACTGCGCAGGTTGGCACTGCGCAGGTCGGCATCGCGCAGGTTGGCATCGCATCTAATAGCTTCCAAAACCGCTTCGGCGATTGTATTTCTTTCTTTCGTGTATTCAAATACGACCGAGCCCGTCCAACGGTTGCGGATTTTAATCGATTTCATTGATCCCATTATAGCAAATTTGCTTATTCGAATTCACGTATTGCTCTCTCGATAAATGCTCAAATCCATCCAGCTGGGGTGTTCCAGCTCTCGGAAGTCGCAGGCCCATATCTTTCCCTTCCAGTACTCGACTGTTCCTGCCTCGTAGTCTTCGATAACGACCTTCAACGTGTACTCGCCGTTACGAATGAACCCGATGTCGCAAGTGTCTAACTTGCGCTGCAATTCGATGCGCACCTGCTCCGGCACTGCGTAGAGGGGTACGAGGACTTCATTTTTCTTTGCCATAACCTATCTGTTCGTTAAACATGTTAGCTTCCGTTTGCTTTTTAAGCAGCACTTTCATAATCCGTTCGTCGATCGTAGCTGCGGCCACCAGATGCAATATGCTCACGGTGTCGCGCTGACCGCGGCGATGCAGTCGCTTGTTCAGCTGTGCGTACAGCTCGGCGTCGTAGGTGAGCGAGAACCATACCAGTGTGCAGCCGCCGTCTTGCAGGTTCAGCCCGTGGCCACAGGACTGGGGATGCACCAAACCCATAGGTATGCAGCCTGCGTTCCACTCCTCGATGTCGGCCGCAGTGTCGAGCGTCCGGCTGCGGGGGAATGATGCTTGCAGCTCTGCGAGCTCGCTCCGGAACTGGTACGCGACCAAAATAGGCCGGTCCTGCGCCTCGGCGATGTCTCGCAGCGTTTCGATCTTGGCTCTATGCAGCCGCTGGTACTGCACGCACTGCTCGTCGGTGTAGAGGAACCCCGATGCGAATTGCCGCAGTTTGATACCGAGCGATGTCCGAGAGAAAGCGATCAAGGTTCGCTCCTTCCCGTCGAAGGCGTCCGTACCGGTTTGCTCTCGATAGAACAGCACCGACGTGGCCTCGAAGTCTTTGTAGCGCGCCAGAACAGCGTCGGGCAGCGCGACGGCGATCGTCTTGTAGAGAATCGGCGGCAGTGCAACGTAGTTGCGTACCACGCATACGATCGGCCGGCAGTCCTGAGCCAGAAGGTGTGTTTTCTGCGGATCGACCTCGTAGACCGAAACCACGCCGTTCACTTGGAACTTCACTCGCTCGTACCTGCGGCGGAACTCGGTCAGGCTCCGGCCCAGCGCTGCGCCTCCGTCGACTAAGAGGCACTGATGCCACAAACCTTCGTACCCGTTATGAATAGGCGTGCCGGTCAGGAGGATGCGATACCGAACTTTGTTGCATATCCGCCGCACCTGCTTCGACCGTATCGACCGCGGGTGTTTGAACAACGTGCTTTCGTCCAAGATAACTGCGTCCCAGCAGCCGTGGGGTATCTCATCTATGCGGGTCACGCTGCACACGCATAGCTTCCGGTCCGAGGGCTCCATGAGGAACAGTTTCACGTCCAGAGCCCGCAGGCAGAAACGGACATGGAGCGACGACTGAAACTTCTCGGCTTCCTGCACCCAGACCGACTGTGCGACACGCTTAGGCGCAATGACCAGGACATGCCGCAGCTCGGGCAGCTGCTCCAACGCATGCAGCGTCGCCAGTGTCTTCCCCGCGCCCATCGGAGCGACGATCATCACCCGATGACGGGTAATGATCGCCTGCTCGATGATCCGCTGGGCCTCGTTCAGTTCGACGTTCATCCCTCGCTGACGTAGTTGAACGTCCCGTCCAAGAACAGCAGGTGGTGGCTGAGCTCCGCCGAGAAGTCGGTCAGAATGCTCTCGGTCGTCGGGTCGAAATATTCGAGCTCGATGCCGTCGTTAATCAGCCGGACGATCGTCGCCACCTCGTTACGGGACAATGCGACAAGCGTCATATCGGCTGTCGAGTTTTCGATCGGCTCACTGGGCTCGATCGGCGATGCCTCGGTGAACTGCTTCCACGTTTGGAGAGGTGCGTAGCCCAGCACGCGCAGTCTCTCGGCCACGGCGTCTATGCCCTTCTGCAATGTCTTATACACGTCGTCCAGCATCAGGTGGATCAAGTAGAAGTGCGGGCCGGCGACCATCCAGTGCCGTGCCTTGATGTTGGTAGCCGATACCTCGGCCGCCGCCAGAATTTCATTCAGCTTTTTCATCTTCGGTAATATAAGTGCGATAACCTTTGTAAAAAATTTCGTAGTAGTTAAAAATCCTCGTGTCCAAGACGTAGGTCTCGAACCCTAATTCTTTGAGCCGCCGATGGAAAGCGATCTGCGCCTCGGTGCAGCGCTCACCTGTGGTCTTCGTCTCGACGAAGATCGCACGTCCGCGCAGCATGACGAGGTAGTCAGGTACGCCGCGCTGTGTCAGCGGGTGGTTTTTCATCGCCAGGCCGCCTTGTTCGCGTACCGCTTCCCGCATACAGCGAGCGACATAGTGCTCGCTGTACACTGTCTTCTGGTTAACCCCCTTTTTATACATAGTCGTAAGGTATGAAGTCAAAAGTTTTCAAATCGATATTCTCCTCGACCCACGGGGTTACGACGGAGCAATTCAGTACACCCCAAGTTTTCAAGAGGCCCTTGATCCCCTTGTTGAAATCGGGACGCTCAGGGTTGACGATGACCCGTTCGATAATGGATGCGGATTGGCAAAACGCCATTTCGAACTCATCGAGAGTGCGGCAGTTCAACGTCCATGTGTAGTCGCCGTGCAGTGCTTTCCTTTGGTATACGGTGAACTCGTCGAATGGTATACCGGATAAATTAAGCGTCATAATCAGATTCTTTTAAACTGAGGTAAGGCCAAATACTTCGTTTTCGTATAGAGTAGACTGTGGGCACCGAAAGTCCGACACGCTCCGCGATCTCCATAACCGTCAGCGAGGTGCGGACAAGAAGCGTTTCAGCCACGATCATTCGAATATGCCGCATCGCATACGGCATGATAAGGTCCCAATACTCCGGATACGGGTAGAGCTCGTTCAGCATCTGTACCACCTGCATCATCTCCGGTGTCTTCGGCAGCGGCTTAACCTCGTAGAACGCGGACTTCACAATCTTATAATCCAGCTCGTCGGGGAACATGTCGATAAGGGTCTCGAAGTCCTGCCGCCGACAGAACCGCTGCGTGAACCACGCAAGGTACGGGCGTTGCCCGATCCGAAACATCTGCTCGAAGAGCCACTTCGGGCAGCCCGTATGCGCTAAATGCTCGTAAATCAAATCTTTTACCATGCCTATTCCTCCTTGATGTCGTCTCTTCTTTTCCAACATAGCATAATTCCGTATTGTGAGAACCGGCGCTTCTGTGTCGTCATTTCGAACATGCAGGTGCGCCGTATCGCCTCTGCGACTTTCCGACCGAGCGACGGCGACATATCCTTCCGCTCGTACTCGTAGAACTCACGAGCCACCTCGCTCGTGCAGATATACTTTCGCGGCGTACCTGACCACAGCGCGCGATCGTTGTTCCAATACTGCCGACGCTCGAAGATGCTGCGGTCGTCCCAGTCGTCCGGCACCGGCATGTTCAGGTACTCGACCAGCGACCCCTGCTCCGTATCTTCGATCCGGTGCGCCTCACGCAGCTGGTTCACCTCACGCTCAGCCTCGGGCGACAGAACCGGCAGCATACCCTCTAAGTAGTAATGCACGGCCTCGGCCCAGTACTGATCCACGAGGTCCAAGAAGGCCTCCGAGTGAATGTCGATGCGGATATGCTTCCGCTGACATACCAGGCCCCACCAGCGGCGCCCCTCTTCGGCCGGATCGTCCAAGAAGATCATATCGTTCGACGAAGCGATAAACACGCACTGCCGCTTGTATGTCTTCGTATATTTCAGGTATGCGGCGCGGTACCGGTCCTCGCTTTTGGTGATGAACGCCTTCCGGCCGTTCGTGCTGCGGCTCTGCACACCTCGAAGCTCGGGAATCTCCATGATCCACACACCGCGGAGCTGCTCGTAGGCCTCCTTGCTGCCGTTGAACGTATAGAACGTGTCGCTGCCCCAGAGCTTCGCCATGCGGCGGATGAACTTCGACTTACCTAAGCCTTCCTCCGAGACCAGCACGGGGATGTAGTCCATTTTGGCTGCTGGGATGAACACTCGGCGCACGGCTCCGACGAAAAACTTCATACCTACCTCGCGGGAGTAGAGCGTATCCGGTACGCCGAAGCAGTCGATGAAAATCCGCTCCAAGCGCTTCTTGCCGTCCCATTTCAGCGAGTTCAGGTAGTCCCGCACCGGATGAAAGGCATTCCGGCTCTCGACGATGTTCAGCGCATCGTCCAGCACGGCACGGGCATTGAACCCATAGGCTTCCTCGAAGTAGAGCCGCAGATAGCTCTCGTCCGTATCGGTCATCTCGGCGTTCACCTCCAAGTTCTTGCAGTCCTCGCTGTTGGGCCGCACGTCAAAGTTGCGCCAGAAGGGCGGCTTGCGCAAGACCGGCATCTCGGAGAACTGGTCGTATGCGAACACGCCGCGGAGCTTCGGGTCGTAGGTCAGAATGAGCTGCGCGTTCTTTAACGAAGGGAGCAGGTTGCCGTGTTTGTCGAGTTCCAACCGCTCGTTAAGGATCGCCTTAGCGTCGTCATCATCCATCTCGTCGATCGTCGCTCTGTGCGCCGTACCCTCGTCGGGGCGAATACCCAGCGATTCGCAGAGCTGGGCCATCCCTGCTTCGCCCTTCTTGCCCTCGCCGAACTTGTACAGCCGCACCGCGTCGTATGCGTTGTGGCATCGCCCTAAATACGGATCGGACGCATGGTTCGAGTAGAGGTATAGATTCTCGTAGATCACACCTCCGCCGAACGTCGAGGCGCCTACCAGTGTGTAGCGACCGTTCTTAGCCGGCTCCCATATCCCCTGCAAATACGTCTCGATAGCTTCACGGATAGGTACGCGCTTGCAGAAAGCCCCGATGATCCCGCGTTTCGTCAACGGATTTTGCACCATCACTTTCATCGGGACGGGGACGTCCGACAAATCCCGCCAGTCGTCGGGCCGGTTCAGCAGCTCCGAGACGCATAGCTCCGAACCGGTCTGCGCCTCAAAGAAGTAGTCCGCATCCTTCGGCACCGACGGCAGGAACATGATCCGGTTGAAATCGAAGGTAGCGACGTCTATCGGCAAATGGAACTGATCGTAGAGCACCCGCATGAGCGCGCCGTACTCATCAGCCACGACGATGCGATCCAGCGGCGCAATGACCCGATAGCGCGGCTTCTCCGGTGTCGAGCTGTGCGTCGAATGAATGAGGTATGAGTGTCCGCTGAGCCACGCACGCAAATCACTCAGAACCTCCGGCGACCCCTCGTCGATGTCCAATGCGATCAGCTGTCGAAAGCTGACCTTCCGTTTTACGGTCATACCACCGATAAAAAACCCGACGTCCTTGATCTCCGTCTTCTGAGCTTTCGACAACTCGGCGTATTGCTTCATTGTCTCTTCGGTATGAACTACCCTTCTGAACCGATCCACGATCTCCTGCCATTCCCATCGGTATGGTGTCGTCGTCGTGTTCGTCCGCTTCGTCCCTAATGCGACTTCAAAAACCATTTTTTTTTTATTTCATGTACCTTGAATCGATAAAACCGTCGCCTTTGGTCAGCAGACCTGCCGCCCAACTCACCGGTGCCGACATCGCACGCAGCAGCACGTCCAATGCCCCCGTATCTTCCGCACGCACCAGATACCAGAGTTCGTCATGCACCGTGCCGATCAGCTGCATCTCTGGGTGAGAACCCGCAATCGATCGCATGATCTCCGCGAGGACGTCGCGGGCGATTCCCTGTACGATGTTCTCCACCAGCACGCCGTGCCACAACTTCGTCATAACCGGCCCGCCGCCGCGCGAATAGTCCGTATAGAACATGTCGTCGGCCGACTGAGTGTTAACGTTACGGTAGTACAAGAACCGACCCGACGGCAGCTGTATGCACGTCGTCGACCCGTCGTGCCTGAAAACGATCTTCGTACCCTGCGCTACGATCAACGGGTAGACGCCTGACCGCTGGCAGCGGAGGAAAGCATCGCCGATGGCGTACCACAACTGGCATATCTCGGGGTTCGCGCTGCGCCACCGCTGCACTGTTTCCTGCACTTTCTCCGCACCACTCTCGGCACAGAACTTAGGTGCGACGCGCTGCAACGCTCCCGCACCGCCGCCGAAGCCCAACCCGAGCTCGGCGCACTTGCCCGTGTACCGGTAGGGGCTCGACTTGTCGACGTGCTCCAACCCGAACATGCGTTCGGCCGAACGGGAGTAAATGTCTTCGCCCGCTGCGAACGCCTGCATCCGCCATTTGCAATTGGCCATCCACGCCGTGATGCGCGCCTCGATCTGCGAGAGGTCCGCACAAACGAACCGGTAGCCGGACGGAGCATAGATGCACAGACGCATGTGCTGACGCAGGTGGTCATAGCTCTTCACACGCGACAGATCGGTCGACACCTCGTCGGCGATGCGGGCAAAATTTTGGAGTTGCACGCCGCGGCTGCTCCACCGTCCGGTATGCGCTCCGTACCCGACGAACTCGCCGTGCAGGCGACCGTCCGCACAGATGCGTGTCTGCGCCGTCTTGATCTTAGCGAATGCAGACCCTGTGGCCTCGTCGCGCAGCTCCAACAGCTCGTGCTGTATGTCGCCCCGCTCCTTCTTATTGAGCGACGCAAGCCGCACGCCCTCGCGCTGCAACGCCTCCATTACCTGCTTCGTCGACCTAAGGTTCTCAACTCCGTACTTGTCCGACGCTATCTTACCCGCACGTTCGGCGTACCCGTCGGCCAGCGACTGAACCTGCCGAGCGAACTCAATGTCGAATGGCACGCCGTTGCGGTTCATCTCGAAGGTAAGCCGCATGATCTTACATTCGAACTCCGGCAGCGCCAGCATCTTTTTGTAGCACTCGCGCATGACCGCGACGTCGGTAGCTGCATACGATTCGAAACGGGCCACCTCAGCGGGGAAATTCTCCATTTCGTTCCATACCACGAGGTCCTTGCGCTTCGGCACCCGCACGGGCTGCGTAAAGAAATACATCTCTTCGGTCGAAGCCTTGCGGTGCGTATGCAGCGCGTCGGCTAAGGCGCTCAACTTACGGGGCCAGCCGAAATACGCCGCCTGATAGGCCGTATCATGCCACATATTGAACTCCGACGGACAGCCCAGTACGAACTCCGCGATCGCATGGTCGAACTCCGCATTATGCGCGATTTTCAGCACCTCGGGGCTTTGGATCGCTGCGAACACCTCGTCGGGCGGCTCACGCGAGACCCGCACCTGCTCGTCGTCGAACGCATAGGCGATGAGCAACATCTGCGTCGACGCATGCTGCGCATACCGGTATGTCCCGCACGTAGCCAAATCGAGCTCGCTCCGCGTCTCAAAGTCTAAATATAAGATTTTTTTCATACAAAATAACTTTTGTTTCGTGGCATAGCAGGCGATCAAACCTGCTATGCCTTGCGCCTGCCTCAGCGAATGCCAATGGTTAATAATTATGGCCTGCATCGGCGCTCATGCAGTTAGTGCGGCCTATTCGTAGTCCGTAGGCGTGATATAGGAATCGACGTCGGTCGGCATGCCTGCGATGCGCTGGCCCTCCTTCGCACGCATGATCGCATGGACGTTGCATCCGATGCCCTGCGCGACCCGATTGTAGGCCCAGAAGGACACGTTAGCGAAGATGTAGTCGCCGTCGTGGAGCTCCTCATCGGATATATGCTCGACCGCAAGGCCAGGCATAGGTACGCCGTTGAGGATGACACGTTTCTGCAAGTCCGTAACGATCGGCCGGAAGTCGCCGGACTTGCAGTTAAGGATCATGTACCCGCGGAACATGTCCTTGCCGTTCTGCGTGTCGGCCAGCTTGTCGCCATCGATCAGACAGTTGTTTTTCGGGTTGATCGCGTCGGGCGTTTTGCCGGTGAACTTCATGGCTTGCAGCTCACGGAAGGCCTCCATGAAAGCCTCTTCGATCTGTGCGATCTTCTGTTTGTCGTCCTTCGGAACGAGAATCCACGCCCCGTATTTCGGCGTACCGTCCGTACCTTTGGGTGCACGCTTTTCGAAAAGACCTGCGGGGTAAACGATGCGACACGTAGGCGCACCTTTAATCATAAAGTTTTTCATAAAGTTTTAACTAAATGGGTTTATAATGGTTGCAATTTTGCATAACTCATCGATCGCATCAGGGTGCCAACCGTAATAATAGGAGCTTTTATGCAACAAATGGGTCGGTATCGGACACGGGCTCTGCGGCGTGAAGCCAGCATCGCGGAACAGCTGGATCAGATAATGCACGTTGCAATGGTTCATGAACGACTTCCGACGGTGAAACCCATCCTTCGCCGGATCATCGAAAAAGACGTCGCCGAAATCCGCCGCGCACAGAGTGTTGTTGCACTCTATGTACAAAGCATCGAACGCTCCCGCACGTAGCATCGAAACGATGCGTTCACGCTGCACGATCTCGCGGAAATCCGTGGCATAGAATATCCGCTCCCGTTCGTCCTTCTCGACGATATACCCCACGCACGGGGCATCATGAACCAAGTCAACCGTGTCTAACCGGTAAACTGAGCCGTTACGATCGAAACGCAGCTCCCTGTCGATCTCACCTACCGGTAGGTATGGGAAGGGCCGCAATAGAAACTCCTTCGTTTTCGGCATGCAGAAGATCAAGAAGCCCACCAGATCGGGCAAGCATTTCGTGTGGTCTGTGTGGTGGTGCGTAAGCACTACGACCGTCTCGGCCCCGAGTGGCTCATTGATCGGGTAGCCTGCATCGATAACCAGCCAATCATCGATGATCGTACAGTTACCCGACGAGCCGCTATGTAAAATTTGTACCTTCATCTCGCATCGAAATAATTTACGTCATAATGTTCACGCTCTTCGTCGTCCAGCCGGTCGTAGCAATCCCGGCACACGCACGGATAACCCACCATTTGAACAAACGGCCGCCCGCACAAGGCGCAGCATACCCCGAGGTTTATATCCTCGGCGATCGTATTTAAAATGTACTCAGGCTCCATGAAACAATCCACTTAAAAGCACCGGCAAAAAGAACACCGCAAAAAACACTATGTATACAATGGCTATTTCTATTATCGCGACAGCGGCGATGCGGATCCACTTCGATTTTTGTAACTTGTTCATAGTAAATGCCTTATAACAATTACGGCTACGCAGGCCAGCAAAACCAAAATATACCACACGGCAAGCCACGCATTGACGCGTTCGTCGTCTTCATCATAGATACGCATAGCTACTTGATCGATTGTACCGGCACCTCGAACAGCTGCCCGAAAATGTTCAACAATATCGTAGAATCCGGCCGCAATATGATCGTCGTATTTTGGAGAAATGCGTCATACATCGCCAGACCCTTCAAAAGTTCTTGCTCTTGGCTTGACATAAGCGCTAACCCGTATTTGTCGAAATCCTCGTACACATCGCCGCGCGTACGGAAAAAGTCGCACCACTCACGGCATTGTTTCAAACTGTCCCTATACGAATTGATCGCATTTATCTGTGCCCCTACGAGAAGCGACATATTATCGCCATACTCTCGTATCTTTGCTACTCGATGATGCTCATATACGGCACCAGCCCCGATGACCAGACCAAACACGACAACCGAAATTATTTGCTTCGCTTTCATGATCCCGCACGTATTACGCAATGAAACAACCCTTTGACTTTTGAAGACTGCGCAGCGAGAATACCCGCTCCGGCTCCACCTGGCAAACAGCCCGCAGCAATTTCACCTCGTATGTCTCGCTTACAAAGTCCAGCGCGGGCAAAATATACTCCGCCTCGATCCTCCCATCGACGTCGTACATGCCCAGCAGCTGCAAAATGCGCGGCTGCTGCTGGACAGCGCTGCGCAAGACCGCACCGGCAAATGATCCTACGAACTTGGATACGACCGCTGCGGCGGCCTCCTTGCACTCCATCTGCGCCATTTCGTAATTGTCGGAAAAAAGCGACTGCGCGCCCAATATGCAACTATCGACGAGCCGGAAGGGTAGACTATCGAACGACTTACCCCCGTTAGCGTAGGCGATAGTCAGAACGTCCGCATAAAAGAACTCCCGCACGTACCGTTCGCGCGCATCTCTCAAATCTGTATCCAGCCATTTCATAGCATTGAAAATTTTTAAATCGGGGCATTATCGCCCTTTGGGGTTAGGCGCGGTGTCGCTCCGCGCGGCATACCTGTGTATGCCCCGTGCCTCCGGCTAACCCGTTATTTACTCGACTTCTTTGCGATCTACTTTTAAAAGTCCTTTAAGCCCAAAATGATAGGCTATGCGGCTGCGATACGATATACACGCCATGTGAAAAGCGCAAAAAGCAATAATTACCTCGCCGACCGTTATGGGCCCGTTGTCAGCGCTGAGGATTCGGTGTGCGGCGCAGGCCCCCGCGAAAACGCTTACCGAATCGCAATTGACTTCCGGCAACTTAAATATCTCCATTAATATTCCCACGAGCTTCTCCCCCATTTCGTGGGTTGCCTTGCCTCCGATAGGCCCCACAAAATAATTGGCTGCAGCCTCGTTGATCTCGGCCGGCGCGTCTAAGTCCAAAGACTTCACCATTGCCCGAATGCTTTCAACGTCCAACCCTTCGAGCAATTTATCAATTGCTCCCGTAACTTGTTCTGTTTTCATTTTTTTTTTTTTAGTTATTGCAACACCGAAAATCTAATGATATTCGGCCATTGTTCGAAAGTATTTTGCACGCTCTCGGCGTTGTCTACGATGATCGGCACGAGGTCGTCCACACCGGCCGCCGCACGTGCTCTCGCCAGCATCTTGACCGATAAAGCGATCCGTTGCGCGTGGTTCACGCTCCGAAGCGGCACCCCGCCTACCGTTATCTGATACGTCCCGCGCTCCGTCACATCGAGCGCTACACCCTCGGGAAGGGCCAGCGGCTGCGGGCCGAGCGCCTCGGTTATCTGCTGCTCCACCCGCACGATCTCGGCCCGCAGCCGCTGGTAATCCGCACGTGCCGCCGCGGCTCTCGTCCGCACCAGCTGGGCCGCGCGCCTCTGCTCCTGCTCCTGCGTGTACGCCTCGTTTTTGGCCCGTATCCGCTCGATCTCGGCGTTCGTCGCTTTGTCGCATACGAATGTTACCGCACGTTTGTAACGCTCCAAATTCCGCCGTATCTCGGCCTCTGAGAGCGCATGCCCGCATGCGGGGCAATGGCTCTGCGGCTTGTTCGCGGCATCGCGCGCCTGGGCCTCGTACCTCCGTTCGAAAAGCTGCTCCGCCTCCGTCAGCCCGGGGCACTGGGGCGGCGCCTCGGGCGGCAGCGTGATCGCCGCGGCGGCCTCCGCACGTCGACAGTCCGAGAGCAGCGCCAAGCGCCGCCGCCGCAGCTCGTCGACGGCCGACGACTCGATGACACCGGCCCGCGAGAGCAGCGCACGCACCTGTTCGGCCTTCAAGTCCGGCGACGCTAGTACGCCGGTGTCGGCGCATGCCTCGACGAGCTCGATAGGTATGCAACGTTCGTTTAGGAACTGCTCGAACGCTTTTTGCGTGGTCACGTCGCCGTCGACGTAGAGCGTCGTCCGCCCCTCATCGTAGACGCGGCGCAGCGTCACACCAGCAAAGCCCCGCACCGTTACGCTGGTCTGTCGGCTCGCCGGAGCACCGACGCGGCGCACCTCGAAGCCCGAAGGCGCGCGGCCCGTGAGGGCGAACCGGTAGGCGTTCAACAGCGAGGTTTTGCCCCAGCCGTTAGGCCGCGCCTGGCTCGTCAGCGTCGCCGCATGATCCGCCCACGGGCCGAATTCAATACATAGTATTTCAATCATAGTATTTCAATCATAGTATTTCAATCATAGTATTTCAATCATAGTTTCGTTGTTTTAAAGGAGCCGCCACAACCCGCGGCGGCCCCGCGTTCTACATCTATTCGGGTAATTCGAATCGCTCGACGACGCCCCGCGCCGCCTCGAAGTCGCGGGCCAACTGCTCGCGGGCCCCGTAGGCCTTCGATAGGGCATCCTGCGCCCTCTCAAACTGCCGCCGCAACTCGGCGTCCCGCTCTGCGAAGGAGCAAAGGAGCGCTGCGGCACGCTTCGCCGCGATCTCGTCCGCGGCATCCGCGGGCAGCTCATCCTCCGATACGTCGTACCGCGTCAAGGTCGAATATTTGACCGCGCAGCGGAAAAACCTCCCCGTGCTCCGGCGGAAATAGATACCCTCCATGCTCGGGAGGCGCGACCGCAGCCGCAATATCGTCTCGGCCTTCTCTCGGAGCTCGGCCGAGGGCCCCGCGCCTTCGCACGGGGTGTTGTCTTTTCGTATCATGTCAAAGCCCTTTGTGATCCTCCAAGAGACGACGGCCCACCGATGCAATGATCGAATACGCGCGCTCGAGCGCCACGGCTTCGATGCTAATGAAGTCGGCGCCGCTTATCGGGCAGCGATAGCCACCACCCGCGTACCTCGACCGCTTCACGACCGAAGGCGGAAACAGCCGCTTTATAATGCTTTCGTTGTAGATCAATGCGGCGCCGCATCCGCCGGCTGCGTACTCATACCACGAGGTCGCACCGTTTAGGAAGGTTCTTTCAGTCGGGGCCGGTACGTCCCCATCCGCATCCGGATGCGGAATTACGTCAATTGCGTAGTAGTCAATCAGATCGAAGGCGTAGGCCGCGAGACCGCGGTTCCACGTGCTGCGGGCCATCTTCTCGAAGCGCTCGATACGTTCGCGGGCTGCTGTTACAAATTGCTGTGCCTCTTCGGCGGTGATGTAATTTTTCATCGTTTTTCTCGTTTTGTGGCGCCGATAACCTCGTGCGCCGGTTAATATGTCAGTTGATTACTTATGTGCCTAATCGATCGATTTTTGTCCGCCAAAATGGGGCATCCGGTCTTCAACGCAGATGCCGGCGCCGCAGATGCGAGGACTTACACACATCGGCAGCCGCAGATAGGTGAACGCAAACGGCTGCTTTTCCCGCAGCGCCTTTCGAACTTGTTTCGTTGTCTTTTTCATAATAGTACTGTTTACGGGTCGAAACGTTTCGTACCTTTTTCTGATGACAAAGATAACAGAAATTTCTCGTTTGTCAAGAGTTTTTTAATTGGATTTTCTTATACTTTCGGCGGGAAGTATCAGCGAAGCACTTATTTTGTTCTAAATGCCCTATTTTCGACCGCAAACCCTCGATCTACGGCGTGAAATTGTTCTAAATGTCCACAAAGATTTTTTCACCCCTGTGCGGCGTACCTCAGAGGCCTTCCGCAGACCTTCGAAGGCCTCGATCATACCGAAAAGTACCCGAAAATGGGCCAAATTGTTCTAAATAGGAACAAAACATTTCGGATAAAATAGCTATAAATCAATGACTTAAAGAAAAAATGTTCAAAACGTGAACATTTTTTCGAAAAATCAATGCGACATTTAGGACAAAAAGTGCCCGAAAAACGGCGAAAAAATGTTTATAGCAACAAGGATAAGAGGCTAAAAATGTGTCTATTACGAAGATTTTGTTGCTTTGGGAAATCTTTCCAAAACTTTTTTGAGATGAATTTTCGAAAGACCGAATTTTTGACCCCCCAAAATGTTAGGGCTGTATCTGCTCATAGCAACAAACGGCCTCTAAACCCTTATAGGTCTGTACGTTAGATGTGTTGCTATGAATGTTGCTATGAAATTCTTTCGAATGACCGTTTTTTGTTAATACGTTGATATTGAGCTGTTTAGCTTTAAACCGCTTTCGACGAATATATAAATACTTGATTGTCAGATTGCTAACTTTAATATACTATTGTAAGCGGCTGAGAATCAGTGTTTTCTGGCGGAGTTCCAATTTTGAACATTTTGCGCCCCCTCTGCCTCGGGATGCTCGAACCGATCCGAAGCGGCCGAGCGCAGGCGCAGAACAATGGGCCGGAAGCATAGGCAGAGCGGCGCAATGGCCTGATAACGTGGTAAGTACGCACTGTGGTGTGCTGTGGTGCCCGTATGACCTCTACACAGCGTCGGTATGGCGCAATGATTCAATGCTGTGGTGTGGTGTGGTGTCGGCCTCAGTGTCTCATATCCCCACGCACATGCACGGCGGTATGGGCCGTGTAGCAATGCCCCATTACCCCACTGATTCGCTGTTTCTGTTCACAAAATGAACAAAACGAAGGTTCAGTAGGTGAATGAAGCAATGAATCAAAGGGGCAATGAATCAAAGGGGCAATGAATCAAAGGGGCAATGAATCAAAGGGGCAAAGGCAAAGGTAAACAGGCGGCAGGGGGCCTGGCGCTGACCAGCATCTTTGAGCCATTTTAACTTTGAAAAATTCGGGATGGAAAAATTTGAGAAAATTTCAGAATTCCGACGAAAAGAACATAAAAAACGACATTTAGAACAATATTCGATGGAAAAACATTTGGCAAGTTGGAAAAGTTTTTTCATATTTGGGCAAAAGAATCTATGAACAAAGTAAAGAAGCGTCTGGATGCTTTGACGTCTCAGATTCTGGCGAACCCCGCTTTGGGCAAGGACGATGCGATCATATCCGAGCTCAGAGGTCTGAGGGAGCTGTTGCAGACGTGGCGCGCGTTCTATGCGGTGCAGGGGCAGTACAGCGACGATCTTCCGGAGGGCCCTCGGCAGGTGCGGGAGGCGTCCCAGACGTGGGATTAAGGTATGCCGCTTACGACCGCCATAAGTTTAACCGCCAAGCAGAAGGAGGCATTGGGGCTTCTGGATTCACCGACGCAGGACAAGCTCCTGCTGCTCGGTGGTTCGGGCTCGGGCAAGACGTTCGTTCTTATATATAAGGCAATTCGGGATGCGCTGCGGTTCAAGGCGCCGGTCTTGGTCTGTCGGAACATGTTCGTCGATCTGCGGCAGGGTGTGATGGACCAGATCGTGCCGGCAATTTTACAGAAAATTGCTGAGGCGAATGGTCAGGAACGCTGGGACAAGTGGCTGATCGATGGTCTGCGTTTCGCCACGTGGTCCGATCAGCATTCGCGGCTGTCGTTCTGTACGGGCGGCTACCTCCGTTTCGCAGGTCTGTCGAAGCGCGACATTTCGGAGAGCGGGTTGGACAAGCTCCTGTCGCCGTCGTGGCTTCACATTTTGGTTGAAGAGGTGTCGGAGGTCGAGTACCCGTCGGTCGAGATGCTCATTACTCGACTGAGGTACAAGGCCGAGGGATGTACGGGCAAGCTGATGATGTCGGAGAACCCGCCGTCGATGATGCACTGGTCCTACCGCCGCTTCTACGAGGCGAAGCATGAGGACGGGTCGCCGCTGTCGCATGAGGAGAAGCGGCAGCAGGCGTACCTGCTGATGAACCCGCGGGACAATCGGGAGAACCTGTCGGACGAGTACATCCGCAACCTCTCGCAGCTAACTGGTGCGAACCGAAAGCGGTTCTACGAGGGGCAGTTCCAAGACAGCGAGACGGGTGAGATATTCAAGCGGATCAGCTGGACGGACCGGCTGCCGATGCCGGAGGAGTGGGAGAAGCTGGTGATCTACACAGACCCGACGCCGCTCACGGGCAAGGACTACTCGGTGTATGCCGACTACAAGGCATCCGTTCTGTGTGGTCTGTGGAACCATCTGACGTTCGTCATCGACGTCCGGTTGGTACGGGGGTCGACGCTGGACATGCTTCAAAATGTGAAGCAGCTGTGGGACATATCCCCGAACCAGTCGATCACGGAGGTCTGCATGGAGAAAAAGCAGGTGCCGTCGGACTTCAAGCAGGTGCTTGAACAGTTCACCTATCTGACGGGCTGGTCATGTACGGTGAAGCTGGACACGCGGATATTCGGGGACAAGAAAGCGGCGATCGAAACATTTTTGCAGCCTCTGTTCGAGAACGACTTGATTCTGTTCAACAGTGCTTTTCGGGACACGGAGCGGGGGCGGCTGACGCAATATCAGGTGTTGAAGTTCTCGCGCAAGGCGAACAAGCGCATCCACGACGACGTTTTGGACGCAATCATGCGGGCGGACACGCTGATGAAGGGGCGCAAGGGCCGCAAGCGGCGGTCGAAGCATACGCAGCTGGTTCAACTGGTACGCCCTGGGTACATATTCGACAGTAGGAATGGATAAGATAGAACAATACACGGAGGAAGAGCTGAGCTCGATGGGTTGGGGGTTCAAAACGGTCGAGACGCCGGAACCGGAGCCGGTCGAGCAGAAGCCGACGATCGAGATACTGCGCGAGACGTCGGACCAGTACGTCACGCCGTATGTCCGCATCAGCGGCATCGAGCTTACGAACAAGCACATCGTCGCGTTCTATCGCAAAATCCACGGCCACTATCGGCGCAAGGGCGCGGGGACCGCCGGCAAAGACATCTACTCGCCGTACCGCGGGTGGATCCATCCGAATAACAACACCTACTCGGCAGGCGGCAGGCAGCGTGCGGCGGAGCAGGTGTTCTTCAAGGGCCACAACACCAACGACGCGATCATCAAGTCGGAGTTCACGCCGTTGCAGATGAGCGAGGGCGTGTACTACTTGCAGACGCGCGATCAGAGCAAGAAGGTATGGCTTACCTATGTGGACCTCATGCTGCCCTTCTGCTACGGTCTGTACGGCGACCCGTTCAATATAGTGTACTCGGCCGGCCGGCAGTACCGCCACACTTTCCAGTTAGGAGCATGCCCGACGGGGTCCTTGGGCAAGAGCTCCGTTACGTTCAATGCGAGGGGCCTGGGCTTTGCGCTCTGCGAGAAGGTCTCGGCCAGTGCACTGATCCGTCTGACGGACATCGCGGAGTTCTCGCTGGCTCTGACGGTCGTTTGCGAAGACACGCGGCTTCATGCGACGCTGCGGTTATGACTTCGGTGCAGGTATGCAGCCGATCTTTCGGCTGCGGAGAACAGCCGAAAGATCGGCTGTGGTATTGCACCGATCCTTAATGCTGCTGGTCCTCTTTGCAGCGGGGTGTACCAAGACGGTCTACGTGCCGGTCGAGAAGACGACGACAGTCGTCAAGACCGAGCGCGACACGATCGTAGAGGTGCGGCTTGAAAAAGAGGTCGTTCACACAAAGACGAGGGATACAGTTGTCACGGCCGAGACGAAGTATGCGGAGGCCGTAGCTCGTTGGGCTGGCGGTAAAGACGAGCGGCTGTCCCTCGATTTGTGGAACAAGGATGTGAAGGTACCGGTCGAGACGAAGGTCGTCGAGGTGGTCATCAGGGACAGTGTTCCGTACCCCGTCGAGGTCCCCGTCAAGGTGCGGGAGCGCTATGTACCGTGGTACTACAAGATAGCATGGTGGGCGGCGCTGGCTTGTGTGGCGCTGAGCCTTTTCGGGGTGACGTTGTTGGATATAAGAAAACTTTTGGGACGGTGAAACTTTATACTTTGGCTACTCAGGGCAGACAAAACGGGGTTTATCTGTGTGACATAGCGATCGTAGAGATTCGTATGAGCGATATGCAAACTGAGGACGCGCAGAATTACACGATGGCAGTGGATTCGGATTTTCAGGAGCTAATCAGAGACGCGACTATGGTGGCTTTGGTGAACGACTTAATGGGGGTGAGTATACAACGCTGCTGACTAAAAGTCTCATCCCCGGCGACAACACGACCAGTTTTTCAGCGGTGCAGTGGGCGGGGGATCAGGTACTGGTAGCGTACTTAGTTAAGCACCTGCCATCGTCCAACCAGGTTACGATGAAGCTGACCCAAATGACGATTCCCACCGGAGGCGGTGGTAACATGTAGTGGACTGGTTGCAGATCATATCAATTGTTTTCGGCGCTCTCGGTGGCAGCGGAGCGCTCGTGACGTACCTGTTGTACTCGAAGCAGCTGAAACGCTTCAAGAATGCCGAGGCCTTCGAGAAGGAGGTGCAGGCGCTCAAAGCGGCGATGAGTGTGTTGGAGCAGCAGATAACGTTCCAGGCAGGCCAGATCACGAGCTTGCAGCAGTCCTACGCGGCCCGAGACACGGAGGCGAAGCAGTTGGAGCGGTCGCTGCGCATCTGCGAGGTTAAGAACTCAAAGAACAAAGGTGCGATCAACCGAGCTTACGAGTGTACGTTTTGCCCCGACACGTCGAAGTGCCCCGTCATACTGCAACGGGTGAAAAATGAGCAGGAGCATTTGAAGGCATTAGAACAGCACAATGTTCACAACGACGATACAAAAAACGGTAGTTGATCCGGACACGGGCGACGAGCTGCTGTACTCATTCGTAACGACGGGTGAGACGGCCGAGCAGTCGGTTTCGCTCGCGTGTACCTATGCGTCGATGGTTGAGTATGGTATGGAGGCCGAGAAGTGGGCGCCTGCGGAGATGGCGTTCCCTCGGGAGCAGCTGTACCAGTTCATCCAGCCGCAGCAGCTTGCGAACATCGAGGCGATGTACCCCGATGCTGTCGCCACGGCCTACCAGAGTGCGCTGGCTTATGTCCAGTCGTACATCGGCGCGATGTTCGATATAACTGCGATGCTGGATTCGGAGGACACGTCGTCTACGGCGCTGACGCTTCGTCTGGCACTGGCTATTTGTACGGCGACATACATTCTCTCTTCGTCGCCCCAGTTCTCGGAGGTTATCGAGCTGCAAAATAAGCAGTTGCATACCCTTCTGAGAGGGTTGAAGAGCGGGAACCGCAACTTCGGCAAGGCCGCGATAGCAGGTGAGCCGAACGTGCGTGTTCAGGTGGTAAAATTAGAACGGACCGGTGCAAAACCTTGATATAGAGTATGTTTCGCAACCCGTATAACATAATGAATTTCCACGGCGTACCTGGGGCTCGCATTCAGGCGTTGCCTCAGAACTACCACTTCGACCTCACGATGGAAACGTGGTGGAGCGCCGTTCAACGTGCGAGGGTCTACTCCGACTTCACAGGTCTGGATGCGCTGTACAGCTACCTGCTGAAAAGCAGCACGCTGATCCGGTCGGCCGTCGACAAGCGTTTGCGGCCGTTGAAGTCGAGGACGTTCGCCGTCATTATCGACGGTCGGGAGGACGAGCGCCTGACGGGCAAGCTGCGCCAGTCTGCATTAGTCCGTGAGCTGATCTACCAGAAGGGCATGGCGAACTTCACTTTCGCCCGTGTCATCGGTGTGAATCGGGACGGCACTACCTACATCTACCCGCTTCGGAACCTTGACGTGGTGAACCGTGCGGTTCGTCGTATGACCTACGAAATTCAGGACCCGATTCCGGTCAAGTCCCATGTGAACTTGTTCTGGATGCAAAGCTCGTTCCATACGGAGGACACGTTAGGTCTGTTGGAGCCGGTAGCCCGTGACTACATCAACATGCAGAACGCTCAGAACAATTGGCAGACTGCATCCCAGTTCCTGGCCTACCAGCAGATGGTTATGTACTTCGAAAACGGAGACGAGGAAATGGAGCGGGCAGCGACCGAGGCGGCTCAGAACGTAGGCCTCGGCAAAGTCATCGTGTCCGGCAAGTCGACCGACGAGGTGACGGGCAAGATCACCAAAGACTTGGAGCTGGAAAACATCTACGGAGGTGCGTCGGCCGATACGTTCCGTATCTTCAAAGAGAATATCGAGCAGCTGCGGGGGTCGATCATGCAGCTCATTTTGGGTTCATCCCTGCTTGGTATGTCGGAGAAAAACACCAATTCGGAGCGTCTGGTTCGTGCTCACCTCAAACTGTTCCGAGACATTACCGAGAGCGACGCGATCGATGTTCAGGACTGGTTCAATATTCCGGAGAACCGGACGAAGCTGTCGTACCTGCTGGACGAGCCCGCGTTGGAGCGTGCGGAGTTCAGAGTGAAGCCGTCGAACTATGTCGACATCGGCGATGTGGACGTATACACGAAGATGTTGAAAGACTTGGGGTTGAAGCCTACTGCTTCGTATGTCGAGAAAGTAGGGCTCAGCTCCGAAGATGTGATTATCGATGAAGTCGTTGAGAACACTGGCGAGGGAGGCGAAGGAGCTGAACCGGTACCTCAGAACAGGAATGCCAAAAGAGGTATCGCAGGCATGGCTGTGGACTTCGCAAAACGCATTCTTAACCGGCACAAATCCGGCGACGGGCCAACGATGGCCTGATCGAATGGGTTTGATCCGAGACAACCGCGGGCAGTACTTCGGGAACGTCGAATCGAGGTTGTCATACGGAAAGCTGCATCGGACGGGCCGGTTGTTGAGAGGTTTGCGGGTCCGGCGAGACGTGTTCGGGAACGTGGTGCGGGTTATGCTCTACAACCGAGTGAGCTACGCCGCGGAGCATGAGTTGGGCATGCAGACCGGTAAATCGACGGTGTTGAAGCGGCCGATGATACATAATGCGAGCAGCGTCAAGCTCGGAGGGCGGGTAGCTCCGCGGCCCTTTATGACGCCGAGCCCGAAGATATTGCAGGCGCCGTATCGGTTGACGACGGCGAAGATTAAAGAATTTGGATGGAGCATGTAGGCTATGGTAGGGTATCTGAGTGAAGCGATAGCAGAGGCGATTCGTACATGGCCGGCGTTGAAGGACATGAACGTCGTTCCTATTCGGGCCACCGGTGGTACGACGGTTCTTGAAAACACGCCGCTGCCGGCTGTCGCAGTACATGTCTCAGGACACGACGGCCGTGGGAACACGTTTTTCGGAGGCGGCATCCGGTTGTATTTCGACGTGGAGCTGTACTACATGCTGCCGATTACGAACTACACGTTTTCGAGAGACGGCGGCCACCAAGCTCAGATGCTCGATCTGTCCGAAGAGGTGATACGCTGCATGGAGCAAAGCAGTGTTTTCGACAATATCCGGCATGAACATGACCTTGTGCTGCAATTCGACCGGATGGACACGGAAACCACCTATGGTACGCAGGGCTCGACGTCGGTAGTCGTCGACCTCCACAAGATAGTTTACAACGGCTCAGTTGCTTTCGATCCGAAGGACACCCGATTCAGCTGGGCTACGGTGAACGATGTAAGTGTAATGCCAGATTATAAGAGAAAATGAGAATTTCGAAGAGAAAACAGATGTTGACGACTGGGATCGTCGACTTGAACAACAACCAGATCGATGTAGATGCTATCGACTGGTCGATGTTCGACCGTAACCCCGTCCTTCGATACGACCGTAAAAACGAAGGCCACAAGGGTGTCGTCATCGGAAAAGTGATCGAGCGCGAGCGGGTCGGCAACGGGTTCGCTGGACGGCTGGTGTTCATGGAGCGTTTCGAAGACGCGGACATCGCTTTCGAAAAGTACGATCAAGGCGTCCTGACCTATGTTTCGATCGGTGGGTACGGTCTCGGTCAGGAGAACGAGGACGGCGTATTCGTCTGCGAGAAGTATGTGCCGCGTGAAGTGTCGCTTGTCGCCTTCCCTGCGAACATGGAGTGCCATCCGATTAACGAGAGCGAGGTGACGGCTTCGGAGAAGCGGGTCATCGATCAGCTCAAAGTAACCGGATCGGAGGTTCGCTACCTCTCGATGTCTACTGGTATGCCCTACGACACGTATATGGGGCAGATCGAGGCAGCAGCCGAGGGTGGAGGCGAACCCGTCGAGGCAGCAGCCGAGGGTGG
>OGYC01000606.1_pt1 | contig 37058 bp, 34 predicted proteins | sample 1576461 | NCBI WGS metagenome assembly OGYC01 (sample SAMEA3541569, study PRJEB24748) | human gut metagenome | biome: human gut; feature: human-associated habitat; material: faeces | place: China | collected 2012 | reverse complement strand
GATTTTCCCCGCCGTAGCGGGGATTCTCTGCGTTGGACTGGCGTATTGCACCTGTATTTTCCTGCGTTGCCCACACGTCGGCGCAACGTTGGCTTTTCCTGTCGCGCCGCGCACGCACTCGCTGTCGGAGCGGAAATCCGCGCACAACGGCGACACGCGCCTCACGGTGCGGTGCGGACACTCGGCACACCCGCAGGGTCGATAGGGGCGATTTTTTCCACGGTGGGAAGATCGGCACCATCGACCCTTTTCAGGCAGATCAGCCGCTCTCCGTTACTCTTTCGGAAAGATACGAAAATGCCGTTTTTCCTTAGAGCGTCAACGCTTTTTCGGATTTGATGCGAGAAGCTGTTCGGTGTCCAGCTCTCGATTCCGGCAGGGTCGATCTTTTCCAACAGTGCTTTTGCAGGGGCGCTGATTTCAGACTCTTTTTGCAGAAGCTCAGAGAGAAGAATTTCAATCTGAAGCATCGAAATCTTAGAAGTCGTGCTGCAAGTTTTGCTGTCCTCAAGCAGTTTCCAGACGTGATCTTCCTCGCCAAATTCGAGTTTTAACGTCCTATCCGGAATATCACGACCGGTGCAATGCAGCGAGGCAATGTTGGCAAGGCGAGAACTTTTCTGGAGAACAAAGGTTGAATCTGCCGCGCCGCTGAGTCCGGTTGAACCGGAGATCATGTTCATCGGATCGTCATCGTGCAGTTTTCTCAGATGATGAATCAATAGGATTGCAATGTGATGCCTGTCCGCAAGCTGTTTGAGCAGGCCGACGTCTTGGTAATCGTTCGCGTACAGATTGCTGTCGTCGCCTGCACTTCGGACGCGCTGCAAGGTGTCAATCACAACGAGCTTGGTCGCCGGATGCTCCGTCAAAAACTGCTCGATTTGCTGTTCCAGCCCGTGCTTGAGCGTGTCAGCCATGATCGCAAAGTGCAGCGTCAGCGGCGCATCTTCCGTCAGGTCAAAGAGCCGCGTCTGGATGCGCTGGAACGAATCTTCGAAGCTGAGATACAGCACTTCGCCTTGGGTTGTTGCAAAATTCCAGAGCGGCTGCCCCTGCGAAACGCACAAGCAAAGCCACAAGGCCAGCCAAGACTTGCCGATTTTCGGCGCACCCGCGAGGATGTGCAAGCCCTCTGGGATAAGCTCATCTACCAAAAAATGCGTTGGTTCATACGTTCTGTTTTGTAAATCTTCCGCTGTGATGGTTTCCAGTTTGGTCATTTTTTCACTTCCTTTCCGTTTGCTATTGACATTCTGCGTCACATGTTTTAGACTTATAATTAGCCAATAGATTTGTTTTCTATTTTAGACTAACATAACTTCAAACTATTGTCAAGACTAATTTATAATTTAAATTTCTATAAATCTATTTTGAGGTGCAGTCATGTCTGATTTTCAGTGCAAATTTTATCTTCTGGACGGCGCGGAAACGCTGGAGTGCAAAGATGGTAATGCAGAGTATGTCGCAAAAAAAGCAGACCGCCCGTTTCCGGACAGCCTGCTGTCGTTCGTGTATTATGATATCAATTCGTGGGAGCCGCGTTTCCATGAAGCTGACCGCGCATTGATGGAGTTTTATCAGTCGCGTGATGCAAAATGCCTGAAGCCGGTGCAAAAACTTCTGGACGATTTTAAGGACGGGCATCCTTATTTCTTCTACCTGTGGCTGGATTGGAGCAATAGATTAAAACAGGCGACACCGGATTGCAAAAATCCGACGAAGCTGTTGCCGCACAAAGAACTGGCGCACGTCCCAAGCAACCTTGCGACCATGCAGCAGCAAATTCTGCGCCTGTTCCAGACGGTGCTGGACGCAAGCATCACAGACGTGGACTTTTCTATTCGAGTGCAGGCGTATGAGCAGGCTCCATCCTTGCAGAAATTTGATTTCCAGCCAATGAAGATTTCGTTCGAGTTTGTAGAGGAGAAACAGTTCGCTGAGGTGCTATATCCACAAAATATGTACGACCTGATCGACTTTTCCCTGCGCAAGTGCGTTCAGGAAAAGATCATGATGCGCACCTGCAAGAACTGTGGAAAATATTTCGCACTCACGGTTCATGGCAGCACGGAATATTGCAGCCGCGTGTTCGACAGCCGCGGCCGCACCTGCAAAGAGGTCGGCGCGATGCGGCAGTATATGCAAAGCCATGCGCAGGACGAACTGCTGAAAATCTACCGCCGCGAGTACAAGCGCCGCTTCGCGTGGATCCGCGCAGGCAAAATCTCGCAGGAGGCATTTTCAGCTTGGAGCAAGGAAGCGCAGAAGGAAAAGGAGAAGTGTGAGGCAGGGGAAATCTCACAGGGGGAATTTGTACAGTGGCTGAAACGGTAATGTCAATATATAAAATCCCCCGCGCTAATGAATTGCGCAGGGGATTTTATATCTGAATATTGCATCCAGACCCTACACGGAACAAATTTAGGGCAGGGCATTTTTGCGTTTTACTTGCTCAGATCTCAAACCAGCGGATCTCGTTTGCCGCAAGGGACAGCGGGAGATGCCTGCCGTCTGTGGTGTAGACCTCCGTGGTCTGCCGCTCATAGGTGTTGTTTACCACGCAGTATTTTCCGTTCTGCGGGTAGGCGTGCACCTCGACACAGTAATTTTCCGAGAACCACGTATGCAGCATCGACTCGGCATGGCTGCTCCACAAAATTGCGCGGTGCAGGAGTCTTGCGTTTTCAAAGCTGTACGGCAGGCCGGACAGGTAGACTGCGCGCCCCTTGCCGTATTCGTGTACGGCCATCTGCACCTCTTTTTCACGCTGCACGAGAATTTCCGTGCCGTCCAGCGCATAGATGTTCTTTTTGCCCTCGCCGAAGTTCACCTCGCCTGCGCAGCCGGCCAGAATGAAATGGTTCGGATGTTCGTCCCAGTTATACTTGTCATAGCCGAGCGTGAAGCCCGTCTCCTTCTCCACGCCGAGCACCGAAGCCAGCTGGAGATAGTGTCCCTGATACTGGTGGCCGGACGGCTCGCCGATACCGATCAGGCCGCCGCCCTCGGCGACGAAGCGGCGGATGGCCGCAGAAACGTCCGCGTCCTCCCATGCTGCGCCGCCGGTGTGCGCCGTGTCGCCGTCGCCGATGTTGAGCAGCACGTCCACACCGCGCAGTGCGTCGGGGTTCTCCTTCAAATCGTCGAAGCTGAGGAACCGCACGTCGAACGCCGCGCCGGAAAGCGCCTCAATGACACCTGCATAGGAATAGTTCTGTTTCTGATAAAGCGCGTGGTGTACCATATGGCAGCCCCATGCGCGCATCTTTCCCCAGCAGTTCAGAACGGCCACGGTCTTGAAGCAGTACGGCGTCGTGCCCTTTACGTTCTTATACAGCTCTCGGAACTCATGACAGACGCTTTCGACGTAGTCGATGAAGTCCGGGAACTGGCGCGCCAGCTTCAGATAGCCGCCGTAGCCGATGCGGTCGATGGGCTTTCGGAGGATGGCGCGCCGCGCCGTGACCCAGTTTTCCTTCGCCTCGCGCGCCGGATCGCCGCCCGGATGGAACGTATCCGGGAAGAAATATGGTAGAAAGCGGCCCTCGGTATAGCGCACGCCGGGAATGTCGGCGATCAGGCGGAGCGTCGAGCCATTGCCGACGGAGCCGACCACGCTGTCAAGGCCGATGCCTGCGAACTCCGGCATGAACGGCTCCGTGCCGATCCAGTGATCGCCGAGGAACATCATGGCCTCCTTGCCCAGCTCGTGCGTGATGTCCACCATCTCCTTGGCGAGCTTCGCGACCTCGCGGCGCTGGAACGCCTGAAAATCCTTGTATTCTTTGCTCGGAACCCGGTACTGGTTGTTGTAGTAGCCCTGATCAATGATATATTCGGGCCGGAATTTGTATCCGGCCTCTTTTTCAAACTGTTCGAGAATATACGGCGAGACGGATGCGGAATAGCCGTACCAGTCGACGTATTTTTCCCGGCAGAGCTCGTCAAAGACGAGCGTGAACTGGTGGAAGAACGTTGTGAAGCGCAGAACATCCACATAGTCGTGCTCCCGGATGAAGCGCCGCAGGCGCTCCATGGTAAACGCGTGCGTTTTCGGCTGGCGCACGTCGAAGGTGATCTGGTGCTCAAAGTCCTTCCAGCCGTTCGTCACGGCGTTGTACATATGCACCGGATCCCAGATGAGGTACGCGAGGAAGCTCACCGTGTATTCGTGATACGCCTCCGGCGCGTCAAGGATGACACAGCCGCTTTCCGCGTCATAGCGCCATGCCTCCGGCGGAATCGGCTTTCCCGTGCTGCGGTCGACGACCTCCCACCAGCGGCGGATATCGTCGCGCGTGTTGACCTGCATCAGCTCCGGGCTGATGCCCTTCATGAGCGGAATGGCCAGAGGGCCCTCCTGTGCGGTGTAAAAGCCCGTCATGATGTAGCACTGCTGCACCTCCTCGGGGTGCGCCCTGGCCCAGTCGTTATCCTTGCGGGTCGTGTAATAGGTGGCGTAGACCTTTGCGCCCGTATCGCGCAGCTGCTGCGGAAAATCCGTGCCGTCGCAGTCGCGGATGGCGTCCGCGCCCCAGCGCTTCATGATCTCCAGCGTCTGCGGCACCACGTCCATATCCGTCGGGATCGTCACGCGGCCGGTCAGGGGTCTTGTATGTCGGGTTTGATCGTCCATCGGCAGATCCTCCTTTCTCCTTGTTCAAGGCGAAGCGTTTGATTTGTATTTTTCAGATACCAGCTTCCGGCTCGTTTGGCGTGCAGTCGGAGCGTGACACAGCCTGTGGCTGTCAGCTCTGCGGATACGATCAGGCCGTTTTCCACGCGCAGACCGCGAAAGGCACACGTGCGCCAGTCCGCAGGAATCACCGGGAAGATCTCGATCTCTCCGTTTTGACTGTACAGCAGCATTTCGTTGACTGCCTGTACGGAGAGACAGTTTGCTTCCAGCGTAAACGGCCGGTACTGAAACTCGCTCAGGCCGGTTTTCCGGAAATCGCCGTTCAGATGAAATCCGTTCGGGCTGAGAAACGCATGATAAAATTGCCGCAGCGCTTGGACAGCTCCCTCCGCATCTCGCTGCACGATCTTCAGCAGCGCGAACCACACGAACGAAAAGCCGACCCACTGGCTCGTTCCGAGCGATTCCAGCTGCGCGATGGTGCGGTCTATGCACGCCTTTTCCTGCGGCGTTTTCCCGCTGATCTGCCGGAGCGGATAGATCGCCAGCGCATGCGAAAAATGGCGGTGGCTTTCACGGACAAATGCGTCCTTCGCGTACATGAGCGCGCCGTTTTCCTCTGCAGGCAGCTGCGGGAGCCTGTTCAACTGGCTGCGCCAGACGGTCTGCGGCTCGCCGAGCAGTACGGACAGCTCGATCAGCCGTTCATACAGATCCCGTAGCAGCGCCAGATCATAGCTGCTGTTTGGTGTCAGCCATGCACGCGGCGAATCGTCATAGATCTCCGGCGAGGATGACAGCGGCAGCGCCAGCGTTCCATCCGCCGTCTCACAGAGCATGCCACGGATGCAGCGCTCACATTCCAGATACAGCGGCCACACGCGCCCGCGTAAAAATTCCGGATCTCCGGTGATCCGATAATGCTCGTAGAAAAGCCGGCACAGCCAGATGGAATTGGTCGGGGACAGCGAATACATCGGCCAGCCGCCAAGCGGGCTTCCGTCCAGCGCCATGACGCCCGGATAGCACATGCCGTCCGTCTGATAGAAGTCCGCGGCGAAGCGCTTCGCCGCCGGAAGCAGCGTCCACAAATGCTCCAGAAACGCCTCGCCCTGCGGCAGATGGTTGGAGGTCAGGTAAGCAGCATAGGTAAACTGTGTGTTCAGATCGTTGTGATAATCGCCCTTCCATGGCGGCAGAGCGCTTTGATCCGCAGTCCAGACGCCCTGAAGCGGCATCGGCGCATGCCCTGGGCGCGAACCCGCGCCCAAAAAATACGTGCCGCGGTACCAGAGCTGCTCCAGCGCGTCGTCCGGAAGCATGATGGCGCTCTGCGCCCAGAATGCGCACCACCACGCCAGATGCGCGCGGCGCAGCCGTGCAAGCGAGGCAGCAGACTGCATCAGAAGCGCTTCGCAGGCCGTGCGTGCGCCCTGCGCGGAGGAAGCCGTCTGTACCGTGATAAGCAGGCGCTTTCGTCCGTTCCGGACTGTGCTGCGGCTGAGCAGCGCGTAATATCTCCCGCCGGATATTTTTTGCGTAAAGCCCTGCAGCCCATCTTGGTCGATCCGCTCCGGCGGCGGATAGCCAAGCGCGGAAAGCGGACGGCACAGCGGGTCGGCAGGGCCTTCCGATGCACCGGCATACGGCGGCGGCTTCGGCACGAAGCGTACCGGCAGCGTCGTTTCCAGCTCCACGACCAGCAGCGGCGTGGTCTCGGCAAGCCAGACGCGCAGCCGGTGCGCGCCGCTTTGCAGCTCCGCTGTCGCGTCCTGCAGGGAAAGCCGCGCGGAATATGCCTGCTCCGGCAGCCCAGCCAGCTCAAACGCCCCGACGGGCAGCTTTGTCGGCGCTGCGCAGGCATATGGCGCGTCAAACAGCGCCTGAAGCTCCGCCCAGCTCTGCTGCCGCACCAACCGGCACATCGTCTGATACGTGAAATCAGGCCGCTTTGTCCGCAGCGCAGGCGTCAGATCCCACAGTCCCGCCAGGTCCATGGAAAACCGCAGCGCGTGCAGCGGCCCCCAGATCAGGCAGCCCATGCCGCCGTTCCCGAGTGGAAGCCCCTCGTCCCACGAGGGAATCGGCCCGTTCAGACAGATATCATGCTTCATATGCGGTCAATAATAGGCCGAAAGGCCAAGCGAAGCGCGGTCAAAGGTCTTTTTATCTTCATTGATGTGATAGGGGAACGGATTGTGATAATAGTTCTCCGGCGGGAATTCCCTGCGGAAGATCAGATAGCGCGTATCCGGAGCAGTCTCAAACGAGAGGATCTTCCCATCCAGTGTAAATGCAGCCTCCGTATGTCCCGTCCGGATGCAGACCGACGCAGTCCACGGCAGGCACACGCGGCACAGCCCGCCGCGCGCGCTCTCCACAGCGATGTAGCGGATATCGCCGTTTGCGCACTCGCTGGTCACGCGGAAGCCATCCTCCGCCCAGAGCGTAAACATGGCGGTGCGCGCTTCCGCAAGCGCGGGGAACACATAGATCACGCCGCCGCGGGACTGCAGCAGCAGCTCCAGCGTTCCCGCGAACAGATTCGCTGCCGCTTCAAAATAGCAGTGCAGGAACCACTCCGAGGGGATCTGTGTCCGGTTTCCGAAGGCTTTTTCGTGCATCTGCTCCCACTGGGTCGCGGTGATCTCCCGCGGTAGAATCTGCGGGCGGTCGACGGCCGACCACTGCTGCGCCTGCGTGATATCGGCAAAGTGCATCAGACTGTTTGGGAACAGCTGATAGGACGAAATGAAGTGGTGCAAAATCCGCTCTGCGTCCTCACGCATACCGAGGCGCGCCGCCGTCTCCGGCGAAGGCGTGTGCCCGCAGCAGCCGAGCTTCCCGATCTGATAGACATCACGGTCAAATACGACGCGCGCCGTATTTCGCATGATCGCAAACAGGCGGCTGCCTGCGTCGTCCAGACCGATCCAGCCGGACGGCCAGACGGGAGCAAGCAGCGCGGCGGGAAACGGCGAGAGCGGATACTCGCCCTGCGCATACTGTACGGGCGCGTGGCTCCACGTCTGTCCGACGCAGAAAATTTCAAGCGCCTCACCATTATGCAGCACAGTCTCCGTTTGCAGCGGCGGCAGGCGATCCAGTACAGCCTGATAGCCCGCCGCATCCAGATCAAGCGCATATGCGTCGTTGAGCGTCAGCAGCGCATGGAATAGCGCGCGCAGCAGCACCTGATCGACAAGATTCTGTTCGAGATTCCAATAGCTTTCAAAGGCAGTCGAGCCGCCGCGAAGCTGCAAAACACCGCCGCGAAGCTCCAGTAGATTCTGATAAAATTCCGCGCACGCCGTCATGACGGGCAGCGCACGTTCACGCAGGAAGACCTCGTCCGGCTGATAGCGGACGCGGCGATAGAAATCCAGCGCGATCTGCGCGCCGACGCTGAGGTTGCGGACAGTATCCGGTTCGATCGCCTGAAAGCCGTTCAGGTTGGAAATGTCGGAGTAAAACGCACCCTCCACGCCAAAAAGCCGCTTCGCGTCGGCAATCGCGTGCGGGAGCATGCGGAACCGGTAATCCAGATAGTTTTCACACAGCTCGCCGTGTCCGACGGCGTACAGGCCCCAGTAATTCTGCTGGTGGTTCCAATGGTAGAAATGGCCCCAGTTCCGCGCGTCGCGGAACCAGCCCCAGAGCCCGGCAAACGTCAGAGGATTTTTTCCGAGGTTTCCGCAGCCCATCTGGTACAGGTGCAGATAGCAGAGGTTTTCCAAATAGTCGTTCTCCTGCAGATGGAGAAAGCTGCGGCTCCAGAAATCCTGCCAATACCGGCAATGCGTCTGCCATAAAGACGGCGCGTCCTTTGCCGCTGTCAGCGCGGCCAGCGTATTTTCCCGCACAGATGCCTCCGCGCTCGCCCGTGCCGCCAGATATAAGGTCAGGCGGTGACGCTTCTGCTTTGGAAAGCGGCAGCATACCGCGTGACTGTTCAGCTGCTCCGGCTCCCCGCCGCAGGATACGGCCAGCGCCGTGCGGCAGCGGCGAAGTGCCTGCGTGACGAGCAGCGCGTCCCGATTGGCCTCCGCACGGACGCAGTACAGGTTTTTATCGTGGATATCCAGAATCTGCTCATAGTGGTGGAAGAAGCTTGGGCTGGGCCATTTATCGATCTGAATTTCCAGTGCAGCCTCCTCGGTCTGCTCGATCTCCAGCTCCAGAACCAGAACATCCGGCTCACGCGGCGCATACAGCTTCCAGCTTGCTTCGGCAAACGGCGTTTTCGCGCGGCCCTCGATGGAGGCGGTCGACAGGATCAGCCGCTGCTCAAACGCTTCGAGATAGACCCAGTCGAAAATTGGAAGCGTAGAGCGGATGCTCAGGTGTCCGCAGGAGACCGGCGCGGTCTGGCGCTCCTCCGCCTCCCATGCCCATGCCTGCATGGCCCCGTCCGACGCGTAATCCAGTGCGTCGGCGTGGTTGACCGTCAACTCCAAACCGTAGGCGGTCTGGTACAGAAGCCCGCCCGCGTCGCCGGTTCCGACCGGCACGCCGTCATAGGGCCGAAGCGCCGGGCGGCGATAGACCAGATCGTGTCGCCGCAGATAGCGGCACGGATCGGTCATCGGGCCGTGGTCGTCATAGTGAATGGCCTGATACATATGGATCCTCCCTGCGTCTCAGCCCTTGATGCCGCCGATGTTCGTCCCGCGGAGCAGCTGCTTCTGCCCGATGAGAAACAGCAGAATCGTCGGGATCAGCGCCAGGATCAGCGCCGCGAACAGCGCGCCCCAGTCGGTCGCGTAGCGCTGCTGCTCATAGAGCGTTGCGAGGCCGATAGGCATGGTCTTCTTCGTCTCATCCGTCAGCATGATGAGCGCAACGGGGAATTCGTTCCACGCGCTCATTGCCGTGATCATGCAGACCGTCACAATGCCGGGCTTTGCCATCGGAACGATCACATTGCGCAGAACGCCGAAATTCCCGCAGCCGTCGATCATGGCGGCCTCCTCATAATCCTTTGGAATGGAGCTCATAAAGCCGGAAAGGAGAAAAATTGCAAACGGGAACTGCATCGTCGCGTACAAAACGCCAAGAGCCAGCCGGTTGTTAAGCAGATGCAGATCCTTCATCTGCAGAAACAGTGGGATCATGATATAGGTCGCCTGAATGAAAATCGCCGCCATATACATCCCGAGGATCTGCTTGGAGCCGAAAAAGCGGTACCGTGCCAAACAGTAGGAGCACGGGATCACGCACAGCACGAGCACAACCACGCTGACGCCGACGACAAACAGCGAGTTCCAGATATTGTCCAGCAGATGCGATTTTTCAAATGCGCGCACATAATTATCCCATTCCAGATGGGAGGGCAGCGTAAACGCGTCCGCGAGGAATTCCGTATTGGTTTTGAAGGAGGAATAGAGGTTCCAGAGCAGTGGAAAGAGCATCGTAACGGAGATCGCGATCAGAAGAAGCCGCGTGATCCATTTCCATGCCGCCGTTTTTAAAAGGCCCTGTTCGTTGCTTGTCATACATTTACCTCCTCGGAGCCGGAAAGTCTGCGGGAGATCAGGGAAAGCACAATGGAGATCGCAAGGGAGAACACGGAGATCGCCATTGCGTAGCCGAAGTTGCCGTTTACAAAGCCCTGCTCATACATATATTTCAGCAGAACCGTCGACGCGCCGTTCGGCCCGCCGCCGGTCATGACCTGCGAGAGCACAAAGCTCAGCACGAGCGTGCCGGACATGGCCAGAACGAACGTGATGCCGATGATGTTTTTCATCAGGGGAATGGTGATGCTGATGAATTTCCGGGTGCTGGACGCGCCGTCCAGCGTGGCGGCCTCATAGATCTCCGGCGAAATGCCGTCCATGGCCGCGATGTGCATGATCATATAATAGCCCGTGGCCTGCCATACGAGCGCGACGGCAATGCACCAGAGCGCCGTTCTGGAATCGCCTGCCCACGGCAGAACAAATTGTCCGAGACCGATCTTCTTCATCAGCGAGGTCAGCAGGCCCATCGTCGGGTGGAAGACGAACGACCAGATAATTCCCACGACCGTCATGGAAACCAGATTGGGAAAGTAGAGCACCGTCCGGTAAAGGCCGCGCTCGGGCAGCTTGGACTGGTGGATGACAAATGCCAGAATCAGCGCAAGCGCGATCGTCACGACCGGCACAACGGCCAGCAGCTTGAACGTATTTCCGAGCGCCTGCAGAAACGACTTGTCGCGGAACATATACGTATAGTTTTCCAGTGCGCAGAATTTGGGGTTCAGGCTGAGCGCGGTGGCGTTCGTAAACGACAGCAGGCAGGCGCGGATCGTCGGGAGGATCGTAAAAAACAGCGTCAGGATCAGCGCCGGAAGTACGCAGACGCAGATAAAGCCGGCCGGATTCCGCCGCCTGCGCGCGGCCTTCCGCATTTTTTTCGGCATATAATACACCTCTTTCTGAAAAGGGCCCCGCTGAGGCTGAACCCAGACTCAGCGGGGCCGGTGATAACGGAGGATCTTCTTTTATCTGGCTGCGTTGACCTCGGCGATGGCTTCTTCCACACCGGCGGCCCACTGCTCAGGCGTCATGGTGCCGTTCATCACATCGGACAGCGGATTGAAGACCATATCGCTGACGGAAACCTTCGTGCCCTCGGGCAGCGCGGCAAAGCCGAACACCATGCTCTTGCCATGCTCATAGACCGCGTTCATGTTGTAAACTCCGGAGGTGAGGTACTCCTTGGCCCATTCGGTCGCGGCCTTCAGCGCGTAGATGCCGCCGGACTTTTCCGCAAACAGCTTGACGGAATCCTCTGTGTAGAGGAAGCGGAGGAATTCCTTCGCCAGCTCGGGGTTCTTCGCTGCGGCGGGGATCGAGAACTGCTCCACGCTGGTCATGACGTAGGGCTGGTCGCCCTTGTTCAGAACCGGTGCGTGCCACAGGCCGAACTCAAAGCCGTCGGCGCGGGGCGCGTCCTTCATTTCGTTTTCCATCCAGTTGCCGTTCGGGATAAACAGCGCCTTGTTCATCATCATGTCCGTCTGCGACTGCGTGTGGTTCAGCGCGACGGTGCCTTCCATCAGATAGCCGTCCGTGGAGATCTTCTGGATGTTCTTGAGAACCTCCAGCACCTCGGGCTTGGAGAAGGAGCCTTCCACATAGTTCTGGATATCCTTGAGCGTATCCAGACCGGCGGCGGAGCCGATTGCCGGCCAGAGGACGGATTCAATGTAGCCGGGGTAAATGCCCTGATAGGTGAACAGCGCGATGCCTTCCGCCTTGGCCAGATCGCCCAGCGCAAAGAAGTCGTCCCAGGTTTCCGGCAGCTCCCAGCCCTTTTCGGCAAAGAGCGTCTTGTTGTAGACAAGGCCCATCGGAGAGGAGTTGAACGGGGCGAGATAAATTTTGCCGTCTCCATAGGGCGAGCACTTGGAGGTCTCCAGAATGCCGTCCTGCACAAGCTCCTTCAGCGGCGTGCCGCCGTCCAGACCCGGCTCATCGAAGAAGTCGGTCAGCTCGAGCAGCGCGTTTTCCTTGATGAGCGAAAGCAGAACGCCGGTCTGGTCGTTGTCGTTCATGGAGATAAAGTCTGGATACTCGCCGGAGACGATCTGCGGACGGATGATATCGCCGATGGTCGGGCTGATCTGCATGTTGACCTTTACGCCGGGGTAGGCCGCTTCGAAGCGCGCGACCATCTCGTTCCAGTAATCAGGGCCGTAGCCGCCCTCGAAAATGGCGATGTTCAGTTCCTTATTTTCAAATCTGTCGGCGGGACTTGCCTCTGCCGGGGTTTCCTCGACGGGTGCCTCGTCCGTCTTGGTTTCGGGGGCCGTTTCAGCGGGGGTGGACTGTTCCGGCTGAACCGGAGTCTTGGCCTCCTGCTTTGCGCATCCGGCAAATACGCCGATGAGCAGCAGAGCAGCCAGCAAAATCGCAAGAATCTTTTTCATTGTTACCTCCTGATCTGTTTTCAGGTTCTTGGAACCCTTTGATAGTTTTATTATATCGGCCGAGCTGCGAACCGAACATACAGAAAATTTACAAAAGCCTGAAGGATATTGACTTTTTGCCGAAGATGTGCTTTTTTAGAAGTAGATTGGATGGAGGGGACTGCCATGAAAAAATCCGCGGCCCGACGTTTTTCTGTTGTGCGCACACTGCGTCATGTGCGCATCCGATACCGCCTGCTTGCCTCGTTCCTGCTGCTGTCGCTGGTGCCGGCGCTCTGCGTCGGGCTTTACGCCTCCGGCGTCTACGCGCGGGCCATGTCCGGCAAGCTCCGGCAGTCGGCGGAGCAGTCCGCGTATCTGCTGAATGAGAATTTCATCACGGAGCTGAACAAATTCCGCGGCTATCTGAACACCATTTCCGTCACGGACGCAGTGCAGAACGCGCTGTCCGCGCAGCAGGAGTCGGCGTTCACGCTCGACGCCGAAAGCGTGAACGAGATCGCGGACGCGCTGCGGATGATCCCGTTCCAGTCCACCTATCTCAAAAATATCCGCGTGGTCGACCGCGATCACAACATTCTGTATGATCTCGGCTACGACGATATTTCGCGTGAGCGCTTCGCCGAGGTGCTGCGCGTGATCGACGAAACCGTCGGGTATGATTCCCTGCAATATATCCGGACCTACCGCAACTATGACAAGATCGTGCTGGGCAGAAAAATATACAAATTCGGAAGCGTCGAGCGGCCCATCGGCTACATTCTGGCTTACATCGACGAGAGCTTTGTCAGCGACGCGCTGCTTGCCAACGTTTCGTTCGGCGCAGGCTCCAACGTCATGCTTCTGAATGAAGCCGGTCAGGTCATCTCCTCGCAGGATAAAGCCCTGCTTGGCTCCGGCTATCTGGACAGCGGCACGTTTGCTGAGCTCCGCGCCTCCGCACAGGCCGCTGCCGGTCAGACCGTCTCCGCGCCGATCCTCGCGGGCGGCGTACAGGCGCTTTCGATCTCCGTTTATGACCGTGAGCTGAACAGCTATCTCGTCATTACCATTCCGCAAAGCTATTTTACGGAGGAAACACGGCAGATCAATCGCTCCCTGATTCTGGTCTGCGTCCTGCTGATCGTGCTGAGCCTGCTCTGCACGACGGTCGTATATTCCAGCATCATGCAGCCGATCAACCATATGGTTGCCATGTGCAACATCACGTCGGACGCCGATCTGGATAAATCGATCGACGACCAGAGCAAGGACGAGCTGGGCTTTCTGGCCCGCACCATCGACAATATGATTGCAGAAATGAAGCAGCTGGGCATCCAATACGCCGCGGATCAGCGGCAGAAACGGAAGCTCGAACTGGAAATGCTGCAATATCAGATCAATCCGCATTTCCTGTTCAATACGCTGGGCAGCCTGCGGTTCGTCGCGCAGCTCAACGACGTGCCGGTGCTGGAGGAGGGGATCTCCTCGCTGTCCTCGCTCCTGCGTCATTCGCTGGTCAAAAAGCAGGAGCTGATCCCAATCTCGGCGGAGATCGAAAACCTGAGGAACTATTTCACGCTGCAAAAAATCCGCTACGCCGGAATGTTCGAGGTGGAATACCGGCTTGAGCCGCAGACGCTCGGCTGCGAGATCCCGCGCTTCACGCTCCAGCCGCTGGCGGAGAACGCCATCATACACGGAACGGCAGACGGCCGGTGCATTACCATTACCGTGGAGAGCCGGTTCAAGGGCGCGGATATCGAGCTGCTCCTGCGCGACAACGGCTGTGGCTTTGACATGGGCGGCTCTGCGGAAAAGGCGGCGGAGCGGTTTTCCGGGATCGGCCTTTCCAACGTGGATCAGCGGCTGCATCTGCATTATGGAAAGGGCTACGGCCTGCAGGTCACAAGCAGCCCGAATACGGGAACCTGCTGCCGGATTCTGCTCCCGCAGCGCATCTGGAAGGAGGAATCGAACGGTGTATCAGGTTCTGCTGGTTGACGACGAGCCCATTCTCCAGCTTGGTATCCGGAGAATGCTGGAGGGTGCAGCAGACTATCAGATCTGCGCCTCAGCCCGCAACGGCGAGGAGGCACTGCAGTATTTGCAGGCGCATCCCGTGGATATTGTCATGACCGACCTGAAAATGCCGGTCATGGACGGCATCACGCTCATCAAGGAGCTCAAGCGCCGCCAGCTGCCGGCACCGGTCATCGTCCTGAGCAATTACTCAGATTTTGAGCTTGTGCGCGAGGCGCTGACGGAGGGAGCGTCCGATTACGTTCTGAAGCTGGATCTGACGGCGCAGACGCTTCTGAAGCATCTGGACAAGCTCGCGGCAAGCCTGAACGCGGTTCGCCGGACACGGGGGGAGCAGCTTCCGCCGCAGGAGCAGGGCGAGTTGCTGCAATCCCGCCTGCGCACATTTTTTCTGGAATTGCAGACCGCGGACGACCATATCCCCGACCTTCCGCCCGGGCTCCGGCCTCCGTTTCTGGTATTCACCGTGTATTTTCAGGATGACGCGATCAAGCCCGGCCGCCTGCGGCGCGTGCTGCCGCACATGGAATCCGTGCTTCGCGCGTCTCTGAGCGATATGCACATCCAGCCTGTGATCCTGCATCACAATGTGCTTTTGTGTCTGGCCTCCACAGCCTGCGGCGCGGAGGGCCTGCAAAATCAGCTCCGCCTGCTTCAGCGGCAGCTTGCCACGTTCTTTTCCGCCGCGCCAGTCATCTGCTTCTGCGCAAACGTCGGCGATCTGCCCTGCGCAAAGGAGGCGTCTTCGCGCTGCGCTGCTGCGCTTGCGCTTCGCTTTCACGGAAGCGAAGCGGCTGTGATCCATGCGGACGCAGTCAGCCCTGCGCATTCACTCCAACAGGCCGAAATTGCGGCGCTTCTGAACCGGATTCTCGACGCACTGCACGCGGGAAAAACAGAGGACGCGCTGACAGCTGCGCATACGGAATTTCTGCGGTGGCAGCAGCTGCTTCTGGAGCCTGCCTGTGCAAAACGAACCTGTCTGCGGATTCTGGATTCCATCCGATATTCTGTCGCCTCCGCTGAGGTGCCGGAGCAGTTCCTGAAGGAGCAGCAGGCAGTAGAAGCGGCGGCAGGCATATGGGAGCTGGAGCAGCATTTTTCGGACGCGCTGACCCTGCTCGCCCAATGCAAGGGGCGGCCGTTTGAGGCGCACAAACGGGAGGTGCAGGAGGCGCTGCGCTATCTGCACACGAACTATACGGAGAAAATGACGCTGGACTCGCTGGCCGATGCAACGTGTCTGAACCGCAGCTATCTGTGCCGCGTGTTCAAAAAGGACATGGGCGTCAGCATTTTCAGCTATCTGAACGAGCTGCGGATGAAGCGCGCCGCCGAGCTTTTGCTCCAGCGCAGCGACCGGTATATCAAGGAGATCGCAGCAGAGGTCGGCATCGACGACCCATTTTACTTTACGCGCCGCTTCAAGGAATATTACGGCGTGTCACCAAAGGAATATATCGAGCAAAATAATCAATAAGCAGCAAAAGCAGCAGAGAGGCCAATCGCTTCTCTGCTGCTTTTATAAAGTCAAAATTGTTCAGCGTTTTGAAAAAATGTTCTATGGAATCTATTTGTTTTTCAAGATAAAATGAGAATGAACAGGCGATTATGATACGTAGAGAATGGAGGTTTTTATGGCAAGAGCACACAAACAAAGAATCCTGATCGCAGTCATTGCTTTATGTTTGGCCGCAATCGTTATTTATGCTATTTTCTCCGGAAGCAATCAGTTTTCTTTAACAGTCGGTGGAAGGAAAATAACAAAAGACGAACTATCATTTTTCTTTGACCAGGAAAAAAACGCAACATATACATATTATTCATCAACATACGGCGTCACAAACTTTGATGGTCCATTCTGGAAAACAGAATTTGATGGAAAAACACCGCTTAAATATGCGCAGGAGCGGGCACTCACAAAATGCTATGAACAGAATTTACAGATGCTGCTTGCCGAAAAGATGCTTTCCCAAGAGAGTTCATTCCAAGCAATTCAGAATGCGTATACAGAATATATTTCCAGCAGAAATTCCGCAAAAGATACGACTGCAATTTACTATGGTCCCTCAGAATTGGAGTTCCGTGATTTTTACAACTATTTTCTCAGCAATCAAAAAAATGCGGTTCTGGCTGCCATGCGAGCAAATGGAACGGTTACGGAAAACGAAGTCTCTTTGTATTACACAAAAATGAGGGGCTTGCTTTACTCGATAGATCCGGCATATGAGTTTATGGTCATATCGTTTGACGAAATCGCAGAAAAAAGCGACCAATCTTCTGAGATAGAAGCGGTTAGGACCGAAGTTCTTAACGGAACCAAAGTCGAAGACTTGGACATCAAGCATGAGGGCATCCGTATTGAAGAATATACCCTGAACGGACACTCTGGTATGGGTATTCAAGCTACCGCCGCCCCATACATTTCATCGATTGAAAAGCTGCATGACGGTGAAATATCGGATGTTCTTTTTAACAGCAGGAACGGTTTTTATCTCATTTATATGAACGCGCGAAAGGAGGGACGCATACTGGAATATGACGAGGTTCACAATCGCATTGAGGCATCACTTTTGGAACATGCATACGAAACAGAACTCGCGAATATTCGTGAGGAAACGCCCATGATTGTCAGCTGACTACATTTGCGAAAATCTTTTTCAGATGTAAATCGAACAAAAAGGGAGGTCATTATGAAACGTACTATCTCGTTTTTTCTATTGGTTTCGCTTATCATATCAACCTTAAGCGGCACTGTAATTGTGTACGCTTCTGGCAGTCAAAATGAACCTGCTGAAAATACGATCGGAACGAACTATTACATTGATGCCGTAACCGGTAGCGATGATAACGCCGGAACTTCGCCAGACGCTGCGTGGAAAACGCTTACAAAAGCAACAAACACTACATTTCAGCCAGGTGACCAGATTCTGTTGAAGTCTGGATGTGTCTGGAACGGACAGCAGTTTTGGCCAAAGGGCTCTGGGACAGCTGAAGCTGTAATTAAAATTGACAAGTATGGCGGCGATGAAAAGCCTATCATTAATGGCATGGGTATAGATTGGGGATATACATATTGCGGAGCATTGCACCTACGAAATCAAGAGTATTGGGAAATACGAAATCTAGAAATAACAAATGATGATGATTTTGACGTTGACATTGACCTGTCACGTGCGCAGGGGGATAATAGCTGGCGCGACCGTGAAAAGACAAGAAACGGCATACTTTTGATCGTTGACGGAGACCAGCTTGCGCCTGACGCCGATGGTATTATGGACCATATCTATATTGAGCACTGCTATATACACGATGTTGACGGGCCAAACGATTGGAATGATGAGTTTACCGGCGGTATAATTTTTAATGTTGTTGGTTCGGCAATCCGCCCATCTACCTCCTTCCGCGACTTGCGTATTGCTTATAACACAATAAAAAAGGTGGATTTACTCGCTATTACAGGATTTGTGACAACAACCAGTACTGCATATCAAACCGAGATTGATGAAAATGACCTCTGGATGCGTGATATTTATATTGGGCATAACTATATGGAGGATATCGGGCAGGGCGCAATCGATCTCTGCGATGCAAAAAATGCACTTGTTGAATACAACGTTGTCGACGGTTTTCTGCGGAGATATCCATCTTTCAGACCGACAGTTGCGCTGTACCCCTGGAAATGTGAAAATGCAATATTCCAATACAATGAGGTCTTTAACGGCCCGTCTACAAATGCCGATGGAAGCCCCTATGATATGGACTCTGGTTTAGTGAACGTTGTATATCAATTCAACTATTCACATAATAACCCATGTGGCTGGATGCTCTACATGGGCAAAAATGACAATGATATTATTCGCTATAATATCAGTGATGATGGCGGAGATTTTATCATTAAGTATTTCCTTACTGCATGTACGTCCCCTACTTATTTTTTAAATAACGTTATAATTTATGACGGGGCCAGAACGAAGTTCATGCACCGGGATCCATTCAAGTCGCAGACATACTTTTACAACAACGTTTTTTACAACAAAAGCACAACGACAACAACAACGTGGCATGATACCGCAAGGTATCAAAGCAACTTGGGTGAGGTAACCTTCAGCAACAACTGTTTCTATGAAGCGAGTGGAATACACTCGCAATACGAGCCAGCCGATCCAAATAAAATTACAAGCAATCCAATGCTGCTTTCTCCCGGTCAGCCTCCGGTCAGAAATGAAGCTGGACTCCTCTCCGGAGCATCCATCTGGGAAGGCTATAAGCTAACAGAAGATTCGCCGTTGATCGACGCGGGGATTTATGTGCCTGAGATGGGAACGCAGGATTTCTTCGGCAACAGTCTTTACTATGGTAATGCTCCGGATATTGGTGTCCACGAAAAACAGAGAGGCACATTCGTTGCTGTTCCCACAAATTTGGCTCTTGGGCAAACAATCACCGCGAGCAGTGCGCATCCGAGTTTACCAGCAACGAACGCAATTGACGGCATTAACAACGAAAAATCTCGCTGGGCAGCCGCGAATGATACGTTGCCGATCTGGCTCGAGCTTGATTTCGGAGATCCTGTCACTTTCAATAAAATTACGCTTACAGAAAATATTGTATCTCGATGGGCGTCCGCACGTATTGCAAAATTTGAACTACAGATTCCAACCGAGTCCGGTTATACACAGATTTATGAGTATGCAGGAACGATCGGCGATAACTTCGCCTGTTCATTTGCTGAAACAACTGCATCGAATCTTCGCCTTGTGATTACCGAACTGCGGGCGGACACAACACTGCATGGCGGCAGAGCAAAAGAACCCAGCATCCGGGAATGGGGTGTATACCTTGATCCTTTTGTGAATTATGATCTTAATCTGGCATTGGGCTGCCCTGCTACATCTGATAACAGTCATAGTGCATGTCCGGCAAGCGCCATCAATGATGGGAGTAAAGATCAGATTTCTCGCTGGGCCGCAGCAAATTCTACGCTGCCCATATGGGTCGACATTGATTTGGGAACTGTGAAAACCTTTGATACGTTAATTCTAACGGAGAATATTGTCCCCCAATGGGCTTCTGCGCGTATTGCATCATTTGACCTGCAGATATGGGACGGGAATGATTATAGAACCGTATTTACATATGACGGTATTGTTGGAGAAAACCATACATTCTCTTTTGAAGCGATATCTGCACAAAACGTTCGATTGCTTATTACGGGGCTTCGCGCGGACACTACAAAAAACGGAAACCAGGCCACTGATCCGAGCATTCGCGAACTGGAGCTATATTACAGGAATGTTTCCAAACCAATCAATATCGCGTTGTCAAAGCCCGCTACTGCAAGCAACAGTCATCCGGCGTGTCCTGTAAGCGATATTAACGATGGTAATCCCAGTGAATCTTCGCGCTGGGCGGCCTCCGATTCAACTTTACCTGCATGGGTAGAAATTGACTTAGGTACACCGACCCGTGTTAACACGCTTGTTCTTTCGGAGAATATTGTACCAGAATGGGCGACTGCCAGAATATCTGAATTTGCACTGCAAAAATGGAACGGCTCTGCTTTTGAAACAGTATTCACATTTCAGGGAACGATCGGCGACGAACATATTTTTAAATTTGATACCATCGAATCCGAAAAGGTCAGAATTCTCATATCAGCCTTACGCCCAGATACTTCTATAAACAGCGCTGGTCAAACTGATCCGAGTCTAACAGAAATCGAACTCTACTGCTATTGATAAGTGTTTTTTACACCAGAATTTCTTTTTCTTATGCCTTCCTGCACTCCCTCTTAAGGGCTAACTGCTAACATAATTCAGTTTCAATCAGCAAAAACGGAACGTAACTCAAATTCATGAGTTACGTTCCGTTTTCCCGTACCGACTGTACCCCCATGACACATTGTGTACCTAAGGGGTGAAACAGTTGTTATTTCGCTTATGCGTGTTTCAGCTCTTCGATTTCCCGACTGTGCTGGCGGATGATCGAGCGCAGGAAGGCAACCTCTTCCTCCAGCTCGTCAACCCGGCTCTTCGGTGCAAGTGTTTCCATCATGGTCTGCTGATTCTCAAACAGCAGCTTGAACTTCGGCCCGAAATAAGATTCCATCAGAACCGAAGCGCCCTGCATCGCGTCCTTCAGGGTCTGGCTTGCGGATTCCTGAATCATGTCCTGGATAGCCTGCAAATCCTTTTCATCAAGCATAGTTTCATCCCTCCTGTTTTCATTATACGGCGTTTCCCGCCGTTGTCAATCCGTTTTCGGCTTCCCGTCCCGCTCCATCGTCTCCGAGATCGCGCGATTGATAAAGCCGTTCGTGCTTTCGCCCTGCACTTCGGCGTGGGCTTGAATCAAATCTTTCTGGCCCTTCGGAACGCGGATCTTAATTTCGTCATATGTTTTCGCGTTATAGCGGTCTTTCACAGCGCTTGACGTTTTCCCCATATAATCACCTCTTGCTATATTATACCTCATTTATCATGGTGGGTACAGTATGCAAAATTAACAAATCATACTGGGTACATTTGTGCAACATCCCATCTTGCATACTGGGCCCAGTATGATATAATGAAGCCAGTCAAGGGGAACAAACGAAAACAGTTCAGCCACCGGCAGAAGATGGGTGAAGAACATCTACAAGAGTTGGGAAGGAACAGCAAAGTGCAGCAAGGCTCACGAGATCAGTTGAAAGCCCCCAGCCGCCGGAGTTCCCCAAGACAAAGAAAAAGCGCCCTGCACGCCGTAGGAAGCACAAGCAGGACGCAACCACAAAAGGGGTCGTGTTCAGTATAACACGCCCCGCCGAAAAAGGAAAGGGGTTTCCACATGAGCAACACAGAAATTCAGAGCAAGGTCAACGAGCTTCGCGAACTGCGCCGCATGGCCGACGAGCTGACAGCCGAGATCGAAAGCATTCAGGACGTGATCAAGGCGCACATGACTGCCATCGACGCTGACACGCTGACGGGCGCGGATTACAAGATCACATGGAAGACCGTGACCAGCAGCCGCTTTGACAGCACGGCGTTCAAGGAGGCCATGCCGGAACTGGCCGAGCGCTTCACCAAGCCCAGCACCAGTCGCCGATTCACTGTGGCGTAAGGGGGCCTAATCACTATGGACAATCGTCAAAACAACGTAGACCAGTTACGCGAAGAATTTAAGGCTGCTGTATTGGAATTGACGCCAGACGAGCGGAAGGAATTGCTGAAAATGATCCGGCAGCGAAAGGCAGAAAAAGGACAGAAATATGCGACGGAGACAAGCCGCAGCATTGGGAGGGGTTGAAAATGAGCGATATCAAAGACAATCTGTACAGTCAGATTCTTTCTCTTAACGAAAATGAAGTACGCATTTTCCTTGCTCTTATGCAGGACAAGTTGCTCGAGGAATCTGCTGCTGTACCGGACATAACTCCACCGGAGGGAATGACAAAAGCCGACTGCAAGCGCCTCATTAAGTCAATACGCACAAAACAGCCCTACGCCGATGCACGCACACAACAGTACAGCCTGCGGGTAATCTCCCACATTCGCAATGTGTGGGTTCCGCAGATCAAAAGCCATGACCAACAAGCAGGCTGAGGTCATGCGGCTGTACCGGCAGGGGCTCAGCACCTGCGAGATTGCCCAGCGGCTCGGCGTGACAAAGAGTAATGTCCGCTACTTACGCGCCGCAGCCAACGGCAAGAAGCCCAAGTCAACGTACCGGTATCGAAAGCCCCGCACGGTCTGTCCCTACAGCGCCAGCTGCTTCACCTGTCCGCTCCCGGATTGTGTAATTCCTGCCTGCCAGATCGTCAACCTTCTGACAGATGACTTTGTGTATCGCCCAGACGATTAAAAATCATATACCGCTGTGAGGCCGTACAAGCCCCACAGCGGCGTTTTTTATTCTTCCGCATCGGAGAGCGGGTATATGGCTTCTGGCGGCGTGTGCGGCGTTATAACAGCCACACGGCAAACGAACGTTCGTGTTTCAGCTGCCGTTATGCTTTTGCGCCTGCCAGACGCACGCCGACGCGCTGTGTCTCCTCATTGTTCAGCTGGTAGATCGCGCGGCCAAGCTCCCGCCGGTCAAGCTGAAAAATGACCGTCATCTGCCTGCTTCCCGCGACACCGGTCTCGTTCATGGCCTGCTTGAATGCCTGCACCATCGTGGCAAGCGGCGTTTCGATATTCGTTCCGCTTTTCTGGTCTCCCAGCACAGCCATAAACTCCCGGTTCGGCGGGATGACCGCGCCGGAGGCGAGACGGGGGAGCTGGACAGACGCAAGCGTCGGGATGTTGAAGCCAAAGGTCTTTCCGCCAAGCCCCTTCGTCACACTCAATTTGTTCAGCCACTCCGGCGTTGTGATACTGAATGTGTTCAGCTTCGAGATCATCCAGTTTATTCCTTTAATGATGAGATTTACAGCGTCTTCCAAGAAACCAACGATCCCGTTCCATGCGTCCTTGAAAATATCCGTTATCCCGCTCCACGCATCTTTCCAGTCCCCTGCAAATACGTTGCTGACAAACTCCGAGATCTTTTTCAGGATATTTTCTATCTTCTCCTTCAGTTTCGTGAACAGGTCGATAATCGGCTGGATCCCCTTCTTGATGCCGTTCAGCAGACCGTCGATCACGAACCCGCCCTGCTCGGCCATGACCTTAGACGGGGAAGCGATCCCAAAGGCTTTCTTGAATCCGTCAATAAACGGCTGGAAAATGTGTTCCTTGATCCACTTCCCGATGTTTTTCAGCGCCTCCCAAATGCCGTCCAGAAGTCCCTTGATCGTGAATTTTCCGTCTTCGTATGCGACTTCATGCCACCAGTCAACAACGTCGTTCCATGCGTCTTCGATCAGCCCCCACAGGAACCCCGCGAGGCCGCCGAGCGCGGAACCGATTGCTTCAAACATGGAATCCATGACGCCGTTCCAGTCGATATTCGCCAGGAAATCCGCGATCTGATGCCCGAGCGCCTGCCAGTCAATACTCTGGATCGTGTCCGACATGGAATCGAAGAACCCAATAATCAGCTGACTGGCTGCGTGCGCAAGCTCCTTCATATCCACGTTAATCAGGAACCCGGCCAGTGTTTCCAGCGCGATCTTGAACTTTGCCCACAGAAGCATACCGACGCTATACCAGTCGATTTCAGAGACCATCGCGTTGAACATCGCCGCTAATTTCGCACCGAGCTTCATCCAGTCAAACGTATAGATAAAGTTCACCAAAAATGCGATTGCAAGATTTAACCCAGCCCCAAGCGCCGCGCCGAGACTTGTCCAGTTGATCTGATCGACAAGTCCATTGAACGCATTTGCAAGGTCACGTCCGAGCTGCGACACCTTTTCCAAAACGCCTGGGAAGGTGAATGCTTCGTAAAGCTTTGAAGAAAAACCGTTCAGCCAGTCCGCAAAGGAAGCGAATGCTTCTTTCAGTTTCGGGATCCCGTCGACAAGGATCTTATCGAGCACGGCGGAAAAAGCTTCGCCCCACGAAGCGAAGTCAAGCGGTTCGATCGCGACCGTCTCAAACATATCCGCCGGTGAGGTCTCGGAGCTTCCGCCTCCACCGCTGGAAGTGTCCTTCGTCGTGATCTGGTTGATCTCGTCGAATTTCGCCATGCTCTTGCTGGCGTCTTCCGCTGCTGCGCCGGTTCCTTCGATGCTCTTTGCGTAATCCTCCTGCACTTTGGTTGCGCGCGTGTAGGAGGATTTACCAGTCAGGGCTGCTGTGAACCGCGCGATATAATCCGCCGCTTTGGACAGCATATTGATAAACCGCGTCAGGATCGGCTCGATTGTCTGTAAGATCGGCGCAAATGCCGTTGCAAGCGCGTTTTTCAGCTGCGTCAGCGAGGATTTGAGGTTTGACAGGCTTTTGCTTGTGCCGGAAGAAAACTGCGCCAGATTTTTGAAGCCCTCTGTCATTGCAGCCCGCAACTTTCCGAAAAGGGCGTATAGGCCGCGAAGCCCCAGCGCATACCGGAGCATATTCTTTATCCCGCCGCCGAACGCGCCGTTTGTCTTTCCTGCCGTTTTGAATAGGTTCAGAAACGCCTTTCCGGCGCGGCCCGCAAGCGACACGAGCTTTTTCAGGCCGTTGCCTGCCGCAGATAAAAAGCCCTTCGTGACCGTTTTCCCCGCTGACAGGGCGGCGGAAGCGATCTCCTTGAATCCTGCTGCAAGGCCGCTTAAAACAGTTTGCAGCTTCGGCACGTCCGCGCCGCCCGTGAAGCTTTGCAGAACCGACGCAAGCTTTCCCTTCGCCGTATCTTCCGCACCGCCGCGTTCTGCCGCTGCCAGCTCCTGCGCCTTCTGCGAGACCTCACCATAGCGGAGCTTTACGCTGTCCAGCTCCATCTGCGTGTTTTTCAGCGATTGATTCTGCTTTTCAATCGCCGCCTGCACAGATGTGATCTTCTCCTGCATGGCGGAGATCTTCGTCACATTTTCGGGCGATATGATCGCCTTGCCGCCCTCGATCTTTGTCTGTGCCTGAAGCTCCGCAAGCGCTTTCTGTGCCTGCTCCAGCTCCGCCGTCAGCGCGCCCTTTTTGCTTTTGCCGACGGTCAGATCCTCTTGCAGCTTGAGAACCTTCTGTTCCAGCCGCTGAAGCTCCTTGTCGGCCTTTCCCGTATTCAGGTTCACACCAACGGATACGGAAGCATCGTCTTTCATGGAATCACCACTCTTTCAGATTCTTCATTCTGCGGGGATATTCCATCCGGAACATCCCCGCAGTCTTTTACTTTTTCGCCCAGCGCTCCGTGTATTTCTGAATGCGCGGATTCGTGCGCAGCTTTTCCCGCGTCATTGTCGCATCGACCTGATCCAGAATAGCCAGCATAAGGTTCGCCCAGACCGGCAGACCGTCGGCCAGCGCATAGACGTTCATAGAGCCGAACAGTGCCGCACAGACGGGCGCTTCAAACAGCCCGTCGATCATTTCCCGCATTTTTTCGTCATGCTGGCGGGCAATGTCGAATATCTTCCGCTTGTCCGCGCAGGCGTCCATTTCGCTCCGGTAGGTCTGCTGTTCTGCGTCCAGCTTTTCAAAAACATCGTAGATCCGCTCCACAAAGGCCGCGTCGGTCGGATTGAACGAAACACTGACCTGATCATTGAGCCGAAATTCCTGTTTGCCGGTACTGAATTTGATTTCTTCCATGTTAATTTCTCCTTTTTGTGGTTTTAAGAGATCTTTTTCCGGGCGATCCGCTTTGTCCGGTATTTCATGATGACCGCATCGCAGTCCTTTGGGCGCCCTGCCGGTGCCATGCTGGAATACAGTCCTTCCACGAGATTGAACCACAGCGGCGCGTGATCTGCTGATGCCATGACCGGCGTCGTGCCGAAGATCGCCTTGCAGATGCCGCCGCCCAGAAGCGCGTCCAGCTTCACACGCATTTCTGTGTCCATACTGGTGAAGACCTCATACGATTTGTGGCCTGCATTGCGTCTGCCGGGCCGGCACTTTTTCTGCGTCCGGCGCAGCGCTTCCTGCATCGCGTCCAGTTCACAGACCAGCGCCCCGAATGCTTCCCGGTAAGCGCGATCCTCCGGCGCGAAAATGATCTCTACGTCGTTTACTGTGAATGCCATATGTCCCTCCTTCAATCCAGTTCCTGCTTCATCGCTTTCCCGGCAACGTCGCGCCACTTTTCAAGGTTCTGTGCTTTGGACGCTTCGAACCAGTGAGATTGTGCCTGATTGTGAAAAGATTTGGTGAACACAAGATTTTTGTCGGTCAGCACCTTTGTTCCGCCCTTCGGCGCGTAGGTGCTGCCTGTCTCCGGGTTCACCATAACTTTCCCGTAGTAAAGATAGCGCGCATACGGCCCCGGATAGATGATCGTATTACCGGATACGCGCGTTCTTTCATCAAGGGAACCGGTCAAAAACGGCACATACGGGCTTGTATCCTTTGCCGCCTGAACAGCAACGATATGCTCCGCCCTTGTCGCGGCCTTTCCGATGGCGGCAGCCAGCGCTTCGGAAAGATCCGTCTGGACTTTGAAGGTCAGCATTCCGGAGAACCCTCCGCGGACAGCTTTGCAGTCAGCCGGTCAAAGCTGTCCAGCTCCGCCGTCAGGCGACGATTGCACGTCTCGACGACACCCGCCAGCGCGTCACGTTCGGCGCGCATAGGCTCACCAGCGGCAGCGTACATACCCTTCCGCGCATGGAGCGCAACAAGCCGCAGCATTGTCGGGTTCTCACTGTAGTGCTCCGCCAGCGCCGCGAAATCGTCTGCTTTCATAACGCCGCTTTCCAGCAGCTCCAGCGCCAGCGGCTCTACGTCGTCCGGGTTTACAAGAGAAGCCTTCCGCACCTTCTCCGCCAGCTCTGCGCGAAGGGTCGTGTACGCGCTCCGGGCCTTTTCCTCTGCGGCGGAAAGCTCCGCCGCATGGGCCTGCTCCGCTGAATGAAGTACGGCTTCTGCCTGCGCTTGATCCTCCATGTGCTTGCATTCTTCCTTTGCGGTGTCTAATTTGCGTGCGGCTGCGGCTTTTGCTTTCCGCTCCGTCTCAAAAATCGCAGTCAGCCGCTGTTCGTATGTCAATGCTTTCATACCTGTGCCGCTCCTTCCGCTTCATTGACTGCCGCAGCAAACTGCGCACCGTTCGCACACAGGCCGAATATGCGCAGGCAGTCGTTTTCGTCTGCGGGGTCGGTGTCCAGCCGGAACATATCCCAGTCAGACCGGGACATATGCTCCCTCCTGCTGTTCGGGGCTTGCAGATTGGACACAAGCCTTCCGGCGTTTACTCGGAGCGAATGCAAACTCTGACGCACCGTGTCGCTGCTGATCTCCTGCTCCAGTCCGAGAATCTCACCGCTTTTGCGGGCGATCTCCTCCAATGCCCGCTCTGCAACCGGGCAGCCGCGCATAGTCTGTGCTGCGCGTCTCAGCTCATCGCGGCTTACATGGTCGCGCAGTTTGAGCGCCTGCAAAACGGAAAGCTGCTCCTGCGTCGGTGCGGAAGCGGGTCTGTTCATGTACGTCTTTTCCATCGCGTCAACCGCAGATTTGAGCCGGTCTGCGTACTCCCGGCGCAGCTCCTCGACCTCCGCGTTCCGCCGGTCGTCCAGCAGTTTTTTGCTCTGTGCATACGAGCCGGAATCCTTGAAGCGCTCCAAGCGCTCATATTCCGGTCTGAACTTGTCATTTACTTCCTGCAAATCCTTGCGGAAGCCCTTGATGGAGTTTAAATATCGCTGTGTGTTGGTCATAAAATTACCTCGTTTCATTTGTTTTTTCTTCGTATTGTTCTTTTGCCGAAAAAATCCGGAAAAACATAGTCAGCGGAGTGCTCATAAATGGGAAGAAAAGGCTGGTTTTGTTAGGTTTTTTATACAACAGGCCTGAATCTGTATACAGAAAAATCTTAAGTTTTCTGAGGTTTTTCTGTGTGCCGGTTCGATGCAGAACGCATATATGCAAAAAAGTTAAGGTTTTTTAAGGTTCTGTACGGTGTCTGCCCGGAGTTTCCTCGCGCGCGCGTGCGCGCGTAGTCGTGTCCAAAAACTAAAAGCACTCAGACATACGTTCGCAGCGTTTGGCAGACCGTGGGCGTTCTGAGCGCTTTCAGGGCGGCTGTGCGAAGCTTTGCGTCGACCGGCTTGTCGTACCAAAAAGCGTCGATCATGGCTTCCCTCAGATTCTCCGGCAGGCTTTGCAGAGATTCCTGTACAGCGTCTGCAAGCTCCTGCTGCTCTATACCCAAGAACGGGCGTTCGGCGCTTTCGTCCGACACCAGAGATCCCAGCGTCCCGGCTTCCTCGCCGTCTTCGCCAACCGGCGCGTCGAGCGAAACGGCGGTCTGCAATGGATCGCTTCTGCTTCGCACTGTCCGAATACCGCATGCGTCCGCAAATGCAGTCCGCAGCGTCAATTCATAGATGCCGATGAAGCCCGTGCCGCCGTCCGGCCTCCACAGTCTGACAGCCCGCAGCATGGCAAGGTAGGCTTCCTGCATCAGATCGTCAAGTTCCACGCCGCAGCGGTGATGCAGCGCAGCCACCCAGCGGAGGGCCTTTTTCGCAGCGTAGCCCCGGACAGCTGCCCAAAGCGTCAGAGTATCCAGCTGCCCGCGCTGCACAGCCTCCGCGATTCTGTTCGTTTGCGCGGCGCGTTCTGTTTGTGCTTGCAATGTCCTGCCCTCCTGTGCTACAATGATTTTCATCAGGATCACGCCGCACAGGAGCCGCTCGGAAGGGCGGTTTTTTATGTGCGCGCAGACGGCTTCAGAAGATCGTTTGCAACCGCAAGCCGCTGCTGTGCATTCTGTGTGCGTCGGCTCTCGCCCTCCAACTTGATCCGCACGGGGCAAAGTTCCAGCACGCGGTCGTAGATGCGCTTTAGCTGCATGGAATCCGCCTGCTGCATCTCGGCGAGAGACAGATTGGTAGTCACGATGAGCGGCAAGCCGGTCTGCACACGGGCATCAACGACGTTAAAAACCTGCTCCGCAGCATACGCCGTATCACGCTCCGCGCCGAGATCATCCAGCACCAGCAGCGAATAACGCTGCATTCGGTCAAGCAGCGCCTGTTTGTCCTGCGTGGATTGCAGCAGATTCAGAATCCGCGGGAAGCTGGTAACAACAGCAGAATCGAGCTGTGCCAGAACCGCGTTCGCAATCGCGCAGGCATAGAAACTTTTTCCTGCGCCGACAGCGCCAAACAGCAGAACGCCGATATTTTCCTGCTTCATCTTCGACCACTGCGCCGCGTACCGGCGGCAGACTTCCGAAACGTTTGCCGCGTGCCGGTCGTCAGCGTCAAAGGTTTTACGCAGACAATTCGGGATTTGCAACTGATCCGCTGCCCACATCTGTTCCACCGAGGACATAAACTGATCGCGCCGGTCTTTCTGCTTTGCGGCCTCGTCCTTTGCCCGAACACAGGCGCAGGAGATAGGTACAAGGCGTTCAACGAAACCGCCCTTGCCGTCCGGCAACTGCTTGCGTGCCTGCTTCGGCTCGCCGCAAACGGCACAATGCACGATGCCGTTCTCCCGGTAATCTCCGGGGGTGTCCATCTTTTGGACATCCCCTGCAAGTCGGTTCACCATTCCTGATACGTTCATATCGTTGCCCCCTCACACAAAGGATTCGTCTGCGTCGTAGCTGCGAATCCTGTCTTTGTCCTGCGCCTTCTGCTGTGAATCTGACCGCTCCCACGACCGCACAGCCGCCCGCCAATCCTTCATCCTCGTCTTGCCGACAAGCCAACCTTTTGAAGCGTAGAAGTCTACGAACCGTTCCGGGTCAACACTGTTCCCACGTTCTTGGCAATAAGCCCTGACCTCATCAACGGTGGGAGGTGTGAAGCGCGAAGCGCGCGGCGGCTTGTCCGCCGTCTCTCTCCCAACACTTGTGTTGGGAGTATTAACGTTTACGGGTACGGGAACGCTTACGCTTACGGGTACGGCTAAATTTGCTACGTTTTGCTTGGAGCTGCTAACATTGCTAGCATTTGCTGCTTTTGCTAGACCTCCGCTCCGCCCCGCCTCCGCCCGCTTTGCCCGCTTTTCTGCCCACGCCTCCGCATCACGATCAAGTGACGTTCGAATAAAGGCAAATGCCATTAACAACGCCCCGTCGAAGTCTGGAAGCTCACCGTACTCGGAATAGTTCAGAAGGGCGATAAACAACTTTCCACGCTGTTCGTCCGTCAGCAGCTCCAGAGGCGTTCTGATATCATGGTACAGAACAAAGGACTTTTTTCCCGCCGCCATCACACCCATCCTTCCATGTGTTCCTGCCCGGCCATATCCGCAAGCGCTGCTTCTGCTGCGCGGCTGACAGCAGCGATTTCAGCTGCACGGCCGCTCATGGATCGAATAAAACGCCGCGCTTCCTGCTCGGATGCTGGCAGAAAATAGCCATGCAAGCAGTCCGACAAAATCAGCTTGCCTGCCTTGCGCTCTGCTTGAATCCGCCGACGTACAATTCGTTCCTCCTGACCGGTCAGCTTTACAAGTTCCGGCAGCTTGATCCCGTTCTCTGCGCCGGAATGGAGCAAATCAGAAATATGTAGCACTTTTCCTGTGCTTGTGGTAAAATTCTTTGTGGGATACATGGTCGGCAAACCGTCTCCCGCTGCCCTTGTCGGTGTTCCAGCACCGGCAGGGGCTTTTTTATTCGTAGTCATTCTGCATCACCTGCTTTCGCCCGGCGGCTTTCTTTGTCAAGGTACTCGCGTAACGCTTCCACATGAACAAGGAACCTATTGCCAGAATAAACGCCTGGACAAGTCCCCTGCGCCACCATACATCGGATTAAGTGTTCTGGAACATTGAGAGTGTTGGAAACTTGGCGGATGGTCTGAAACATCGAATCACCTCACTGTTGATTTTTAAGAAACTTGACGTGTCGTTCCTTATCTGCTATAATCTTAATATATCAGCGTATATTTTTCAAACAGCTATTATGATTAAAGTGGATTAAATGAGGTGGGATAAATGGCAAGAAAACGGCAGCAAATCAATCCTGAAAGCGGGAAACGGTTGAAGAAATGGATGGATTACATAGGGATTACCTCGCAATCGCTTTGCACCGCAATCAATTATACTCCGCAATATATAAGCGACATTGTGACCGGTAAAAAGCGATTAACCCCAGATTTGGCAATATTGATTTCAAATATATCTTGCAGTTTTGTTCATAAGCGAACAGGTTCAAGAATCACGCTTGGGGTACGCGATAGGGTAAGAGCAGCGTACTTATTGCTAGAAGATGATTTTATGACCGAAGGTGACCGTTTTGATTCCGGCGCTGAAAATCGAACAAACCGAAAAGACCTGCTTGAATGCCTGCTGAAATTACATTTCTATGAAATTAAGGATGTAACTGACACAATGCCGATTGAATACGACGAAGAAGGGCGCGGATTCCGTCAACTGACCTATGCACTAGTTTCACCGCGCGGTTCAGTCCGTATTTTCTCCAATGCTCAATTGTCGGAGTTTCTTTCAAAACTTGATGATAGCATTGAGATGCAGTGCGCATTTCAATTCAGAAAATTGCTGGATGGAGTCAGAAACATTTACGACTGGGAGGTGTAACAATGGCAAACATCCAAGAACGCCGCGACAAAACCGGGCGGTTGATCTCCTATTCCATCCGCGTTCATCGCGGGCGGGGGCCGGATGGGAAGCAGCTGAAGCCGTGGACAGCTACGTTCGAGGTTTCGCCGACTTGGGCGGAAAGGAGCGCAAGAAAAAAGGCCGAGGCTTTCGCCGCGACCTTTGAGAAGGAATGCAGAGCGGGCGTCACCACTGACAGCCGCCAGAAGTTTGAGCCGTACTGCGAATATGTAATTGCCATGAAGGAGCAGCGCGGAGCAAAGCACTCCACGATCGTCCGCTACAAGGAGCTGACCGAGCGCATCTATCCGGCTATCGGTCATATCAAGCTGAAAGACCTGCGGGCCGACCATCTGAACAGCTTCTATACGGCGCTCGGAAAGCCGGGGCAAAACAAGCGCACCGGTTCCGGCCTGTCTGCGAAGACCATTCTGGAGCATCACCGGCTGATTTCTACGGTTCTTGACCAGGCGGAGAAGGATGGACAGGTTCCCTTCAACGTCGCGGCAAAGGCCACGCTTCCGAAGGTTGCCAAGAAAGAAGTAAACTACTTCCAGCCGGAACAGATCGCAGCCATCCGCGACGCACTCAAGCAGGAGCCGTTAAAATGGGAAACGATGACGCACCTGTTTCTGCTGACCGGCGCACGGCGCGGGGAGCTGCTGGGCCTGAAATGGAGCGCCGTTGACTTCGATAAGAACCGCGTCCATATCTGCAATAACATTCTGTATGCCCCGGATCGCGGAATTTACGAGGACACCCCGAAGACGGCCACGTCTGACCGCTATATTACGCTCCCAGCAGAGACAATGCAGCTTCTCCGCACTTATCGCGCATGGCAGAACACCGAGCGGCTGCGGCTGGGTGAATTCTACGAGAATCAGGGCTTTGTCTTCTCGCAGGAGAACGGCAGCCCCATGCACCCAGACAGCGTGACAGACTGGATGAGCAAATTCAGCAAGCGCCACGGCCTGCCGCATATCAATCCCCATGCGTTCCGGCACACAATGGCGTCCATGCTCTACTTTAACGGCGTGGATTCCGTTTCGATTTCCAAGCGGCTGGGCCACGCGCAGGTGAGCACAACGGCAAATATTTACGCGCACGTCGTCGAGGAAGCGGACAGGAAGAACGCAGAAATCCTCTCAGATATTTTCCTGAAAAAAGCGTGATTTTGAAAGCAAGTTGAATTAAAGTTGAATTCTTCGTTTGCCCGCTCTGCTAATTTTTCTGAAAAAGTATAGAAAAACAGCCGATTTCGCACTGAAACCGGCTGTTTTTATGGTTGCGGGAGAGGGATTTGAACCCCCGACCTCCGGGTTATGAGCTACCTTTAAGGTGACTCTTAATTCAGAGGTCGAGGGTTCATTTTTTTGTCGAGATTACAACAAAAAATGAACCAAATCGCAAATATTTCGTGAGAAAGCATTTTCGTGTTTTTTCTTATTCTTTTTGAAGTTATATTACACTATTTGCAAATGAATTGCAAACAGAGATTTGCACAGTAGGTTCAGAACGCTGACTCGAATCTTTATTTCTGGAGCTTATTATGAGTACAATTTTTGCAATCACCAATCAAAAAGGTGGCGTCGGTAAGACGACGACTGCTCTGAATCTTGCCTCTGCTCTGGCAGACGAAAACAAGCATGTACTTCTCATCGACAATGACCCGCAGGGCAATCTTACTGCGTCTATGGGTTACACCCCAGCCGAGCAGAAATATACGCTGGCGAACCTTCTGCTTGCTGCTATCGACTATCCGGAGGATCTGAGCCTCCATCTGCCGCGCTGCATCCTGCACACAGACGGTAAACCGGATCTGATCCCCGCGAACCGACGGTTATCGGATGCAGCTGCGCGGCTTCAGGTTATGCAGATCTCGCAGTACAGCGCCGCGAATGATGCTGGGCGCTGCGCGGAAAAGATGCTGGCGCAAGTACTCATGCCGCTGCGCGACACATACGACTACATCATCATCGACTGCGGACTCAAGCAGGAGCTTTTGACCGTCAATGCGCTGAGCGCGTCGGATTACTGCATTATTCCGGTGCAGTCCCACTTCCTCGCATCCGAAGGCATCCCGGATGTGCTGGACATGGTACGTTCGGTGCAGAAGCATTTCAACCCGAATTTGAAGATTGCGGGCATTTTGCTGACGATGTACCAGTCACGGCCTCAGCTTTGCAAGAGTGTACAGCAGAGCGTCCGAGAGGTCTACGGCGACGATTTACACGTCTTTGGCCGCCCTATCGAGTACACCATCCGTATTGCGGAATGCCCCATGGCCGGCATGAGTATTCTGGACTACGAGCCGGGCAACCCGGCAGCGGAATCCTATCGGAATCTCGCCTCGGAGGTGCTGCGGCTTGGCTAGAGCGAACATGAACGAGATGCTGCGCAAACGCATGAGTGCGACCCAGCAGGCGTCCGAGCAGCAGACCGGCGATGCGGCGTATGAGCAGATCTTTCAGATGCCGGTACCGCAAACGGAAACGCAATTCCGTGACGTGCCGGTCTGCAAGCTACACCCGTTCTATACCGCTGACATTGGCTTTCATCCCTACCCCCACGCCAAGCTGGAAGCCTTTGCGGAAGAATTGAAGGAGAATGGTTTGTATGAGCGGATTCTGGTGCGTCCCATTGCAGGAACGGATGAATTTGAAATCCTGGCTGGGCACAACCGCACAGCGGCGGCAAAGTTGGCGGGCTGGACGGATATTCCCGCAACGGTCATGACCGTCAACGATCAGCGTGCCATCAGCATTGCGATTGCAACGAATCTTCTGCGCCGTCAGGATCTGACGATCATTGAGCGTGGCAAGGCGTATAAAGCGTTGCTGGACGCACGAAACCGCTGCGGACAGCGAAATGCGGCAGTTGATACCTTTGGCGACAATCGCCAAAGGTACAACGCGCGAAAAATTGTAGCTGAGTTTTTCGGTGTGACAGAGTATGAAATCCGCAAAGCTGTCAAGCTGGCACAGCTGATCCTACCGCTTGCTGAAATCGTGGAGAATGAGCCAAAGAAGTTGAATCTGGCCTGCGCTGATTTGATTGCAGATTACGATGAGGAGGCGCAAGCGGCATTTATCGAGATGTGCCAGATCAATGGCTATGCGCTGAACAAACAGACAATGACGTTCATTCAGGCACAATGCCCACCGCCGTCAGCGGATCAGCAGACAATTTACGCCGCATGGCGGCAAGCGCGGGCAAAAGCTACGCAGCGCGCAGCCGCGTCGCCGAAAAAACTGAGCTTTGACCGAAAACGCTTTGCTCCGTACCTGAGCAAGTTCAAAAGCGATAAGGAAATCGAGGACCTGTTTCTGGAGTTTCTCAGGCAGCACCAGCACTGATAGTAGTATCGGCACCTCGTTAAACGAGATGCCGATACTGCAAATGATTATAGAAGCTCAATCTCTTATGCTGATACAGTGTTGTTAAAGGTTACAGGCGAAAAACGGACTTTCCGGCCACACATCAACTGTGCATCACGATCGCTTTCAATTATACTTCCGGTCATGAAGAAATAATCATCTCGACTTCCATCGCTGATAAATCCAAATGTTTTCTGGGCATTGACGTAATAGATACTTCCATCAACTTTACCTGGCAAATTCGCTTGAACGAGCAATTCGTCAGTAATTCTTGTCACTGTCGTAATCCAATCGCCTTCTACGTTACTTCGAGAGCGTGCAATTCTTTCACTATTAAATTGGTAATGCGTTGGGATGTCAGCATAAACGCAATACGAGTAATCGAACCAGTATGTTGTGCCGCGGCGTCCAGTTCCAACTTCTTTGATTTTTAGAATGTTGTACTCAGAGGATTTGTTAATATATTTCAAAAGTATAGGGGATTTTTTGGGGAAAATGAATCGGTACGCAGATCGTTTTTTGCAGACGGCGGTCAATGTCCGTAAAAAATCCAAATCGGTTCCAAAATATAGCTGCTCCATTTGTCGTGCCTGGTTCTTTATTGCTGCAAGAGCATCCGCAAGAACCGCGCGTTCCTTTCCTTCACAACGCTTATAGCATTCATTAAGCGTCGCATCAAGCAGCTGAACCAATCGCCGCATGTTGCCATCAGATGCGTAAATAATTTGCTCCAGCATTTGCATGTTGCTTTTGTCTACTGCGAATAGGGACTCAATCGATTCAAAATCACTGGCAACTACACCAACATATTTCTCAACAATAGAGATGGTTTTATTTAGAAAAGCCTTATAACCATCGGGAGAATAAATATCGTCCTCAAGCAAAATTACGTCACCGTATCTCGTTTCAGTTAAGACATCTGCAAATGTATGCGGATACACAGCAATTTTTGTACGAACAAAATCAAGCGTACGCAGTTGATTCATTAGCGTCTCGAAAAAAGATGCTCCACCATGTTCCTCAAAGAAGCTTTTATCGATCGAACCTACTTCATCGAGAAGAATAAGTAGCTTGCAATCTATCTGCCGTAGTAACGTTTCATATGCAAATACAAAATCCGCTATTTGTGGATCTTCTTTCTTTTTTAATTCGATAAAATTCGTTTTTTCATACTGGGTGCATGCTGTTAAGAAATTGTGTCCTACTGTTCCCTGTGTACTCAGTTCTGTGCTTACTTGACGAGTGTATTCTTCTGCCGTTATTTCATTTAGTTTTTCGACGATGGCGTTTTGTGACACCCGATTAAACCACATGCCAACAACGTTGTTTTGAAACCCATTATGGAGGTTGACTAATTCATTTGCTGACTGAAGTTTTTCGCAAGTATTAAGGATTTCTTGAATAAGGCGTATTATGATTTGATCATAGATTTTTCCCGGCTCATGTAAGTTCTGAAAATCGCTCAACTTGATGTAAAGCGGCAGAATAAGTGGTTCCCGCTCTATCATTTGCGGAACAAGAATTGACAAATGATATATATAATTCGCCCGCAGGTACATTGTCTTTCCTGTACCCATCTTTCCTTTAATTATCTCATTTCGATAATCAAACGGTCCTGCTACTCCATCTGTTGGATCGACAAACAAACTAAGGACGTTTTCGTCCACAAACTCATCCGCATTTCTGGTCTTAAATGGTAGGGATAAAATCACTTGAGCTATATTCATTCGTTCCTCCTAAAAGCGGTTGTAAACGTTCAAATTTTAGTTTTGTCCTGAAATTAAAAAGTACTGATATGAGGATGTTTTAATATTATATCACATATAGTTTCTTCCAGCAATCCGAAGTCATTTTCTATTTTTATAATATTACTCAGTCGATAGAACATTCAATTTTCACATTTCAAAGTTACACGACCTTTTGTAAGGCCGTGTTTCTTTATACCCAAATTCACTTAGAGACCTGCTAAGAAAAGTCAAGTAGAAATTTCAAGGTAATGCAGTGCGCAAAAA
>OGYC01000581.1_pt1 | contig 37986 bp, 34 predicted proteins | sample 1576461 | NCBI WGS metagenome assembly OGYC01 (sample SAMEA3541569, study PRJEB24748) | human gut metagenome | biome: human gut; feature: human-associated habitat; material: faeces | place: China | collected 2012 | reverse complement strand
ACCAGAGGCGCCGCCTCTGGACTCCGCAAGGGGCATTGCCCCTTGACCCTTTTTTGCGTCCCGGCTTGAGCGCGTTCCCCTGCTATCCTTTATCCCTAATCCGCCTATCCTTTCCCCAACATTATAGCAAAAAATCCTTCCACTAACAACCCTTAGCCGAAGCGCCCTGTGATATAATCCTCCGTCCGCTTATCCCGCGGCATCGAGAACAACTGATCCGTCGCCCCAACTTCCACCATATCCCCTAACAGGAAGAATGCCGTTGTGTCCGCGATGCGCAAAGCCTGCTGCATGTTATGCGTCACAATCACAATGGTGTACTTCCCTTTCAGCTCCATGCACAATTCTTCAATCTTGCTCGTCGAAATCGGGTCGAGCGCCGAGGTGGGTTCGTCCATCAGCAGCACCTCCGGTTCAACCGCCAGCGCGCGCGCAATGCAAAGTCGCTGCTGCTGACCGCCGGAAAGCCCCAAAGCGCTCTTGTTCAGGCGGTCTTTCAGCTCGTCCCAAATGGCGGCGTTCCGCAGGCTGCTTTCCACAATTTCGTCCAGCTGTGCCTTGCGGTGGATGCCATGCGTGCGCGGGCCGTAGGCAATGTTGTCGTAGACGCTCATGGGGAAGGGGTTGGGCTTCTGGAACACCATGCCGACGCGCTTGCGCAGCAGGTTCACGTCCATGCTGCCGTAAATGTCCTCGCCGTCCAGCGTGATGCTGCCCTCGACGCGGCAGTCGGGGATGAGGTCGTTCATGCGGTTGAGCGTTTTCAGCAGCGTCGATTTGCCGCAGCCGGACGGCCCGATGAACGCGGTGATTTTGCCGCGCTCAATGTCGAGGTTGATGCCGTGCAGGGCGTGGAATGCGCCGTAGTAGAGGTTCAAATTCTTGATGGCAATCTTTACGTCCGCGGGCGTATCAGCCGGATGTGCGGTTTTGTTCTTGATGGCTTCCTGCATGTCGATAATCATGATGCTTTTCCTCCGATTTTGCGGGAAATCAGGCTGGACAGGCTGTTCAGCCCCAGCACGAGCAGCAGCAGCACCACGCCCGTGGCGTACGCTTGGCCGTAATGCAGCCCCTCCAGCGACAGCTGATACATATGCACCGCCAGCGTGCGCCCGGACGAGAGCAGAAAATGCTTGGGCATGTCCGCGACCGTGCCGGCGGTAAACAGCAGGGCGGCGGTTTCACCCACGATGCGGCCAATCGCCAGCACCACGCCGGAGAGAATGCCCGGCATGGCGGGCGGCAGCACGATTTTGATGACCGTGCGCAGTTTGCCCGCGCCTAAGCCGAAGCTGCCCTCGCGGTAGCTGTCCGGGATGGAGAGCAGCGCTTCTTCGGTCGTGCGCAGTATCAGCGGCAGCACCATAAGGGAAAGCGTCAGCGCACCGGAGAGCAAAGTCAGGTTGATGCGCAGGACGGTGAAAAACACCATGCCGAACAGACCGTAGATGATGGAGGGGATGCCCTGCAGGGTTTCGGCGGTCAGGCGGATGGTGCGCACCAGCGGCGAGTTGCGTTTGGCGTACTCCGCCAGATAAATCGCCCCGCCCACGCCAATCGGGATGGCGACAAGCAGCGCAACCAGCGCAATCAGCAGCGTGTTGATGATGGCAGGCAGCATCGACTGATTCTCCGTCGTGTATTTCAGGCTGAACAGCTCCGGCGTCAGGTGCGGAATGCCCTTGACAAGCAGGTCAATGACGATGGCAAGCAGGGCGAAAATCGTAATCAGCACCGACAGGCGGCACAGCAGCCGCAGCAGCGCGCTGGCTGGATGACGCCGCCAGCGGTTGCCTTCATTGCGGAAGAAATTCCTGATGGGATGCGCGCGGTACGCGGGGGCGGTCATCATTGCTGTTCCCTCCTTTTCAGCACGGAGAAGGAAGCGTTAATCAGCAGAATAAAGACGAACAGCACGATGCCGGCGGCAATCAGCGCTTCGCGGTGCAGCCCTTCGGCGTAGCCCATCTCGATGACGATGCCGGAGGTGAGTGTGCGGATGCCGCTGAGCAAATCGGAGGTCAGGCGCGGCTGATTGCCGATGACCATCTTGACCGCCATTGCCTCGCCGATGGCGCGGCCAATCGCCAGCACAACCGACGCCAGAATGCCGGATTTCGCCGCTGGGACAGTCGCGCGGAACACACTGCGTTCATCCGTCGCGCCCAGCGCCAGTGACCCCTCGTAGTAGGAGTTCGGCACGGCTTTGACGGCGGCGGAGGTCAGCTGGATGATGGTCGGCAGAATCATGATGCCCAGCAGCAGCGACGCTGTCAGGATGCACTGCCCGCGCCCGCGGCCGCCGAACATTTCGCGGATGAGCGGCACGAGCGTCGTCAGCCCAAAGAAGCCGTAGACAATCGACGGCACGCCCGCCATCAGCCCAATCATCGGTTCGATGATTTTCCGCAGGCGAACCGGGCAGAAGCGCGCCAGATAAATTCCCGCGAGGATGCCGACCGGCGCGCCGAAGAGCAATGCGCCGCCCGTGACGTAGAGCGAGCCGACAATCATCGGCAGGATGCCGAAAATATTGTTGGCGGGCTTCCACGTCGTCCCGGACAGGAACGCGCCCAAATCATATTTCGTGAAGAACGGCAGTCCGTTCAGAAACAGAAAAACGCAGATCAGTGCGACGGCCGCGATGGAGAACGCCGCTGTCGCCGCAAAGACCCAGCGCATGACCTGCTCCTTGACTTTCATGTCGATTGATTCCTTCTTTCTTCATGCTTTCCCGCTATTTAGGATAGTACGGGAATGTAAAATGCGCGGGCGGGGGAATGTAAAGAGCGTGTAAAATTACGAGCATAAAGCGCCGCTGAGTTGTGCGGTGGCGCCTTATGCTCGCTGAGATGATCGAAAAAGCAGTGCAGTCAGGCGATGCTGAAACTGCACTGCGTATAGCTGGTTTGTTGAAGCGTAATGCGAGATCGTTAGTCCTGAGCCAAGATTTCGGTTGAATCATCCATTATAATGGTAGAAAACTCCAAGTTGTCGATGCATCGACTCTTTAGAAGATCATCCATTGAAGCAAAGGATTCAATCCTGCTGAATTCATCATGGCCCACAGTGTTCCTCTGGATACCATACAAGCTAAACATGACTTCATGACCGTCCTTCGTAACGACAGGATCATCTTCATGTATAGTCCCTGTATGGAGACGGTAATCTTTTCCGTTATATCGGAATTCTAAGCCAAACCAATGATCATCAGAAGGTCCCCAAACCCCAATATACTGATTGGTAAACTCGGAAAGGGAGGTGTATTCATTAAGTCTCATTGTAACCCAAACTCCTTTTTGATGCGATTAATCACTGCCATTTCTGCCGCAGTAGGAGGTACGCCAGGGTCATTCTTGCCGTGACTCAAGTATTCATGACGATGGGGTCGAACACCTTTGTGGTCATGTTGCAAATCGATACCGATAGACTGTTTGTGGTTTGCGTCGTAGTAAGCAACATGTTTCAGTTTCCCATCCTGAATAATGGCGTAGACCCGATTCGCAGTATGGGAGTATTCAGGAGCTTTGACAGCACCTTTTGTTTGTACAAGCACCTTGACATCGCCTGAGAGGCCGATAGACTGATAAAGTTGTCCACCTGCCTTGAATGTGAAATCATTCATATTAACGTCGACGAACGCACCGCGAGAACCCATTTACGCCACCTCCCTGATTGTGATGATTTGAGATACAATATCCATTCGCAACTGCCGATTCTTTGAAGCAAAGGCATCGCAGTATCTAAAGTGAATAAATGTACCAGTCATGCCTTCAATCATATCACCAAACACAATGATGATAGGCGGATCAATGCGTGATTTTAACTCCTTGAAACCAGAGAGAAAAGCGTCGGCATTATCCTTGCAACCGAGCGTCGATAGTATGACGGGTGTATTTTTCTCGAGACCGCTGAAACAGATGTCATATGTTCTTTGACCTGCCCAGCCGACTGTAGGAATAACCTGACATCCATAATTTTGCCAAGTACAACCAAGCCAGCGCGACATATAAACATTATGACGTATCTCGTTCATGTTCATTGACTCATACACGCTAAAGTCAGGGTTGCTATAGCAGCGCACGTTTGAAACAACGGAATCCTCTTAAGGGGATTGTTCCAGAGGGGCATGAGAACCTTATCATAATAGAACATATGTGCTAGGGTAGAAGAATTATCTCGTTTTGAGGAAAGATTCTTGAACCCAGTTATCTGTAAGTTTTCCCAGTTGACTGCATCTGTGGAGACTTTGCGGATAACAGGCATATCGTATCCATCAAAATCACAACTGCCAATCAGGGGACGGATTACGCGGTATTTTTCGATTTCTGTGAGACCTTTGATCATATCAATCCTTTCTTCCTGCATGCAGGATAACCAACTTTCTTTATAACATTGTAATTGCGTTGGGTGAAAGGACGTGCTATAATAAACCTGCAACGGATGTGCATAGCACGTCGATGAGAAGCGCTTTGCCAAGACTGCTGGTAACAGTTTTAGCAGGCGCTTCTTTTGTTAAGGCGGGTGCAAGAGCCGCAAATGGATCACCTCCTTCAAACGGCAAAGCCGAACAGCTCGCATGTACGGATTTCATAATCCTTATAGTAGTTGCCTCCAAAACGCAGCCACTTATTGTAGTAGTCTAGGGCATTGCATGCAGCCCCATAGCTAATATCAAAATGGTTCATGATGCCACCAACATCGCGAATACCTAGTTTGTGAATTAGGACGGGGGGACATTGCGCGAACTTAGCAAAGAAGTCAGCTTCTTTGTCAGCGTAATCGCTGTCCTCTGTATGATTGAGAACAATGTGTCCTAACTCATGCAAAATGGTAAAATTGACTCTACCGTATGGTCTGGACTGGTCATCATTATAAGCGATACGCCATCCACCATTATCATAACCAGAGCAGCCATCTTCGCTATGCTGCATGAACAGATTGCGCTTTGAGGGAGGAAATGCTGAGTACGGGATCACACTGATACCCATACGATTAGCTATTTCGAAGCCGCTAATGGGTGTACTACATACATTGTAGTCCTCGAACAGCCGAACAACAATTTGCTTGATTGCCTCGTACCGATTATCACTCAGTCGCATGTGTTGGCATTACTCCTTTGCAAACAGAGCATTAATAAGCTCGGTTTTTTGATCGGCAGTCATGCTGGACGCGTTGCGAGCGATTAGACGCTTGACGGTTGTGAAGTCGAATTCCGCATCGTGTTCTGTATCTCTGCCAAGTAGGTAGTCCGATGTTGTTTGTAGCGCAGTTGCGATATTTGCCACAGTATTCATGCGTGGCATACGCTCACCTTTGACATAACGGGACATGGCCGCTTCAGTAACATCGACCATTGCTGCAAGCTGACGCTGGGTGACATGGCGCAGGGCCATCAGCTCTTGTAGTCTTGTGCTAAATACGTTCATACGGTTGCCTCCTCTTTTTGAACTTACCATTATTTTAACACAAACTTACCAAAATAGCAAGCAGAAATGGATGATTTTTTTCAATGCCAGCGGCAATTTGAATAACAATGGAGGAAAAGCCATGACTGAGCGATTGACCCAAAAGCAGATTGAGGAGTATAAGCGTTTGTGCTCTGACAGAGACAATGGGCGTATGCTTACGCCAGCTGGCTTGCGCTTCAGAGCCTTTGTTCATGAGAAAATGTTTTGACATAATTCATACAATCCGACGAAACATTTGTGTGGTGGTGCTTTAACACAATCTTAACCTAATCCACCTTTCTGTCTTTACATTCCCGCGGTATCATACAGGCGTACCCAAGGAAAAAGACAAGGGCAACAGGACATCAGGAAGGTGTCCCGGACAGAAAGGAAGGTTTTCTGCAATGAAGAAGTTTGCTGCCATCCTGCTTTCGCTCGTGCTGACGCTCACCGTCGCGCTGGCGGACTCCATCTACGTTGTTTCCCGTGAGGACGGCTCCGGCACGCGCGCCGCGTTCATCGAACTGACGGGCGTTGAACAGAAGGACGCTGACGGCAACAAGGTCGACATGACCACCGTCGAAGCCGCTGTGTACTCCGGCACGTCCGAAGTCAAGACCACGGTTTCGCAGGACATCGCCGCCATCGGCTACATCTCCCTCGGCTCGATGGATGCATCCGTGAAGGCGCTGAAGGTGGCGCGCACCCCCGAAGATGGTGCGGAAGCCGTCTACGTCGAAGCGACCCCCGAAAACGTCGCCAGCGGTGATTACGCCATCGCGCGTCCCTTCAACATCGCTTACAAGGCGGACAACCTCTCCGCGACTGCGCAGGACTTCATCAATTGGATTCTCTCTGCCGAAGGGCAGGCGATTGTGACCGCGCAGAAGTACGTCGCCAAAGAGCCGGCTGAATATCAGGCGGCGCCCGTGGCAGGCAAGATTGTCATCGGCGGTTCTTCTTCCGTCGGCCCGCTGATGCAGAAGCTCGAAGAAGCCTACGAAGCACTCCACCCGGAAGTGGACATCGAAGTGCAGATTTCTGACTCCTCCACCGGTATGCGCGGCGCTGCGGACGGCTCGTTCGACATCGGCATGGCTTCCCGCGAAGTCAAGGCGTCCGAGCTGGAAGCGGGTCTGACCCCTGTGACCATCTGCATGGACGGCATTGCGGTCATCGTGAATAACGGCAACGCGGTCGAAGGGCTGACGCTCAATCAGATTCGCGACATCTTCACGGGCGAAATCGTCGACTGGGACGAAGTCAAGTAATACTAATTCTCATCTAAAGCATGTCATTCGCACAGCATCTTTTCCGCCACGGCTTTGCTTCGTTCCGCTCGCGCGTACCTCCAGTACGCCTCGCTTCACTCAGCTTTGCCGGAACGAAAAATCTGCTATGCTCGATGACATGTTTTAGAATCGAATTAGTATAATCAGCCAAGGACCAATCAAACGCCGAGCAGGTCGAAAGACTTGCCCGGCGCTTTTCAAATACCAAGCACAATAAAAAAACAGGCCATGACCCATTCGCCATAGCCTGTTTTGCCTGTACCCCTTATTCCGCCGCCAGCTTCATCAGCGCCGCGGCATAAATCTTCATCGCCTTGACCATCTGCGACACGCGGATGTACTCGTTCGCCTGATGCGCCAAGTCCTCATCCTCCGGGAATGCCGCGCCGTACGCAACGCCCTGCTTGAGCACCTTCGCGTACGTTCCGCCGCCAGTAGCGTGCGGCGCGGCGGGTTCACCCGTCACCTCGGTGTAGGAGTCCAGCAGCGAGCGCACCAGCTTGCTGTCTGCCGGAACGTGATGCGGTTCCTTGATTTCCAGCGAATCGACGTTAAAGCCGGGCAGGTGCGCGCGAATCGCGTTCGTCAGCGCGGACAAATCCGCCGCAATGGGGCAGCGCAGGTCGAGCGACGCCGTCACCTTGCCGTCCTGGACATGCAGGATGCCCATGTTGCACGTCAGCGCGCCGGAAATCTCGTCCGAGCACGCGCAGCCCAGCGACGCGCCGTCGTGCTCCATGCCGACCGCGTCCGCCAGCGTCTTCAGCGCGCCGGTCACGCCCATCTCGCGCAGGAGTACCAGCATCATGCCGATGGCGTTGCGGCGTCCTTCGGGATACGCGCTGTGGCCGGGGATGCCCTCCGCCGTCACCCACACGCCATCCGCGGTCACCTCCGCCGTGTAGGGAAGCCCTGTCTTTTCGGCATAGGCCGCCACCTTGTCGGCAACCTCCTGACCGCCCGCGATGAGCGCCTTGGATTCGCCGGGAATGACATTCACGCGCTCACCCGTCCACAGCTGCTTGACCTGCAGGCCGTCCTCCGCGAGTTTGCTCGTGAAGAAGCCGTGAATCATGCCCTTTTCGGTGTTGATGATAGGGAAGGAAGCGTCCGGGGAGAAGCCGACTTCCGGCATTTCCGTGTGCGCGCAGTAATACGCCATGTCCTCCCAGTCGGATTCCTCGTCGCAGCCGAGAATCAGACGGATGGACTTCTTCAGCGGAATGCCCGCTGCCTTGATGGCGTTCATCGCGTACAGCGCCGCCAGCGCCGGCCCCTTGTCGTCGCTCGTGCCGCGCGCGAAAATCTGGTCGCCCACGCGCGTCGCGGTGAACGGCGGGGTCGCCCAGTTGTCGCCCGCCGGAACGACGTCGAGGTGTCCCAGCACGGCAATGGCTTCTTCCGATTCGCCCGGCAGGGTGATATCGCACGCATAGCCGTCGAAATCGCGGGTTTCATAGCCGAACGCCTTTGCGTCCGCCATGGCCATATCCAGCATCCGGCGCACATCCCTGCCAAACGGCGCACCGGGCGTGGCTTCGCCCTTCACCGACGGCACTTCCACCCAGCGGCACAGCTGAGCGGCATAGTCCTCCGCGTGCGCATCCAGATAAGCAAATACTTTTTCGTACATGGGGAAATTCCTCCTTATGCTGAAATCATGGGATCGAGAATGATATTTCGCGGTTGCAGGCGAAAATTCCTGCTTGATGCGGAAGAAAAAAGTTAAGGGAGACTAACTTAATGCAAATGTTCCCAAAACAATCAAAGCCAAGCCGAAGATACCCCCAAAAAGTGGCGGCGCCGAAGGGGTCAAGGGGGCGACCGCAGACTTCGTCTGTTTCCATTGCCCCCCTGTCGCCTCCGCAGAGGCGAAATCCCCTGCTTCCGGAAAAGACCAGCTATGGTCGGAAATCATGCAGCGTGGTCGCGCCCATTTGGCGCGACAATGTGCAAGCAGCGGGTAGAGCAGCTTGGTGGCGCTCCTGCGGGAGCGCGAAGTTAGTGGCAGGGACGCTTCGCTGCCTGCGCCTTTGTTGGGGGCTTCCTTGGAGTTGGTCGCCCGTGAAACAGTTGGGGCGTTGCCCCAAACCCCACAAGGGAGCTCCGCCCCTTGACCCCTTCGCGCGATTGAGTTGGTCTCACTCCCATGCTTTGCCCGCGTGTTTATCCTCTTTTTCCCTTCCCTTAATCGTAATCGGGGAGCGGGGGGAAATCCCGCCCCGACAGCTGCATCAATTCACCCACCGTCACCGGGCGCAATCCCTTCACGTTAATCCAATTATCCAGCGCCTTATCCAGCACTTCCGCCGTATGATACCCATTGATATAGAACTGCACCACGCACCCGCTCGTCACCCGGTCGCTCGTCACGCGGTACACCATCTGATACACCTTATCCTTATACGCGTCCGACCAGTCGCACGCGTCGATTGCAAACAGGCAGTCCTCTACGCCTTCCGCGCGGGCAATGGCGGTGACGATGCTGTTCGTCGCGCCCAAATGCGCACAGAACAACCGCGGCCGTACGCCGAAAGTCTCTTCGCACAGGTCGTTCAGCTCGCGGATGTTCTCCTGCACACGCGCGTAGGAGACTTCAGTCATGTTGATGAGGTTGTTGCCGTGGCTGCCAAGCTCGTGGCCCGCGTCAATGATGCGCTGGATGCGCTCCGGGTTGCGGCGCACGAAATCGCCCGTGACGTAGAATGTCCCCTTCACGCCGTATTTGTCCAGCGTGTTCAGCATGTCAGTCAGCTGCTTTTCTGATGCGCCGCTGCACACAATCATCACACCGACAGCGGGTTCAGAGGGGGTCAAACGGGTGACGCGCGGCAGGCTAATGTCCGAAAACGCGGCGAAGGAATCTGTTTCGTTCACTTTCTCGCCGTCCAGCCAGACAGACAGCTTGTTGCCGCCCAGCATGTCCTCCGTCACATAGACCGAGAAGGTCAGGTCGTAGCGCGGATTGCGCCAGAACGCACGCTCCAGCACTTCGCCGCGGTGATTGCGCAGCTCCAGATACTTCTCCGGCACAGTTGCGCTGCTTTTGTTCTTGCACGATACGGTGATTTTGATTTCGCGGTCGAGATACCCGACGTAGAATCCACTCTTGAACGTGACAATCGGCGCAACGACGGGGGTCGTGTCCTCTTCGTTCTCCTCCGCGAACGCAGCGCTGCCCAGCAGCATCAGCACCATCAGCAGCAAACTCAGCAGTTTCTTCATTTTGTTACTCCTTTTTATCCAACTTTCGTCCGTGGAAACTATGTTTGCAAATGGAAAGTTACCTTAAACCTGCGGGCGCACAACCACCTGAGCGCCTTCCGGCACCAGCGTCGGTTCAACCACAAACCCCGCCGGGACGGACAAAATCCGCAGACTGTCCATGTCCTCCAGAATCCGCTGATTGAACTTCGTCACGCGGCAGCCCTCGATGAACGCGGGGATGATGAGTTCCGTATCCGAACCGATGTACTCAATGACCGAGTAGGTGCTGCCCTTCTCTGCCTGTCCCAGATACGAGCCGACGATGAGCGTATCGCCCTCTGTCATCAGCCCCAGCCCGACGCGCAGGTCACGCGCATAGGCGCTGAAGGGGGCGGGGAGGGTCAGCGCGTTCAGCCGGGAACAGCCCGTCAGCGCGTCATGCCCGATTTCACGCACGGATGCGGGAATGGCGAGTGCCGTCAGGTGTGTGCAGCCGCGCAGGGCTTCGTGGTCGATGCGGGTCAGGGTGTCCGGGAGATTCAAGAATTCCAGCGACGTGCAGTTCATCAGCGCCTGCATGGGCAGGACGGTCAGCGCGTTCGGCAGGTGGACGCTATTCAGCGCGGTGCAGCCCGAAAGGACAGCGCCGCCGACGGCTGTCACTGAATCGGGGAACGCGATTTCGCGCAGCGCGGTGCAGGACGCGAACGCGCGGTACTCGATGGTTTCCAGCCCGTCATTCAGCGTGATGCTTGTCAGCGCCGAGCAGCCCTCGAAGGCACTGCCGCCGATGTGGCGGAGCGTTTTAGGGAGCGTGACGGCGGTCAGGTCGGTGCGCATGATGAACGCGCACAGCCCGACGCTCACAACGGGGAGGCTGTCGAGCGTTTCCGGGAGGGTGATTTCGCCGCCTTGCCCGTAGTATTCCATGATTTCCGCGCCGGTGTCGATGGCGCGGTAGGTGTAGTCACCGCATTGCATGATGTGTACTTCCTCATTATAGTAGTATGGATTTTGAAGCTGATTTTTTTCTCCATAATGGGCTTTAGAGCAGCAGCCAGAGGCCAATGAAAACAGACGAAGTCTGCGGTCGCCATCTGAACTCATTCGCCTTCGCCCTCTGGATGTTACTTGGATTTTATACTATTTCCAAATGAGAATGCGCCAAGATGCGCCGCGAATTTTTCGCTCTGGCTAACGGGAGTGGAATGCAGCGTAGCAGCGCTACGCTAAATGGAACGACCGGACGACAGAGCGGAAAAGGCGCAAGCAGATGGCGCAGGTGAATTTGGAAATAGTATTAGCGGGAGTTTTTTAGTTAGTGCGCAGGGACGCTTCGCTGCCTGCGACCAAGGTGTCGGGCTTGACTTTTCCTTTGGAATGGTCACACGCCCAACAGTTGGGGCGTTGCCCCAAGCCCCACCAGAGGCGCTGCCTCTGGACTCCGCAAGGGACATTGTCCCTTGACCCTTTTTTTGCGCCCCGGCTTGAGCGCGTTTCCCTTATGGTTAATTTTCGCGGCTGAGTGCCGCCAGAACAGCGTTGCGCATCTGTCGAACCACCCGTGTCGTACCGGAATCAACCGTGTTCTGCATCGACAGAATCGTCATCTGCTGCCCGGGGAAGTTCGCGAAGTATGTTCCCAGCCAGCCATCCCAGCCATATTCGCCCTCGCAAGCTAATCCGGCGATGCGCCCCGGTTCAGCGCAAATGCGCATCAAGTGCCCGTAGCTGTACCCGTCCAGCGAATCCCACATATCGCGGCGAACTGCGTCTTTCAGCTGCGGCTGCGTCATGCAGGCGACTGTCGCGGGCGAGAGAATCCGCCGCCCCTCGTAAGTGCCGCCCGCCAGCAGCATATCGGCAAAGTGGCTGTAATCTTCCAGCGTCGAAACAAGCCCCGCGCCGCCAGATTCAAAGGCAGGTTCGCGGTCGTAAACGCCGACGGCAAGGTGTGTGCTTGTCCACGGCACAAGTCCGTTTTCCGTGCGCTTGTAGGCGGTCACAAGGCGATTTCGCTTGCTTTCGGGAACGTAGAAGCCGGTGTCTACCATGTCCAGCGGCTCAAAGAACTCCTTGCGGAGGAACTCGCCGAAGCGCATTCCGCTGACGACCTCCACCACCGCGCCGAGGATGTCCGCGCAGGTGGAGTAGCGCCAGTGCGTGCCCGGCTGGAAGGAAAGCGGCTGCTGCCCCAAGCGGTTGCAGAACTCCACTGTCGGCACGCCGCCGCCCGCGAGGATTTCCTGCGTCGCTTCGTCGAACACCTTTGCGGCGTACTGCCCCGCCGGGTCGCTGTCGGGGTAGCAGACGCCCGCCGTCATGCCGAGCAGCTCCATCAGCCACGGCGCGCGGGTCGCGGGGCGAATCGTGCCCTGCTTATCGACGACGCGCGCATTCCGGAAGCTCGGCAGATAACGGTCTACGCCGTCCATCAGGTCAATCTGCCCGCGCTCCGCCAGCAGCATCACGGCGGCGGCCGTAATCGGCTTGGACTGGCTGTACAGGCGGAAGATGCTGTCGCGGTGAATCAGCCGCCCCGACGCAATGTCGGACATGCCCGCCTGCGTATAGAGCATTTCCTCTCCGCAGCGCCGCACCAGTACGCTGATGCCTGCGCATTCCTGCGCTTCGACAGCGGAGGCGAGAATATCGGTGACTTGTTCGTGAAGGGTCATGAGAATAACCTCCTTGCATGTTCTTCAGCAATCATTCGTCGTTTTCGATAAAATCCGGCAGCTGATGCAGCGTCACAAAGCCGCTATCCCGATAAATCGCCCGCAGCGACTCCGGCGTGTTCCCCTTGCTGCTGTCCGTCAGCCAGCTGGTGTGCCACACCATGAAGTACGCCCACGGGGCATTCGCCGCGTCCATCTCCGCGCGGGTCGGAATCTGTCCGCACTCGTGGAACACAATTGGCATCCCTGCCGGGGCAAGCGCGGCACAGCGCCGATATAAATCCCCCTGCGCACCGCCCTTGTAGCTGTCGCCGCCGAGAATATCCACCACGTCGTCCCCCGGATACCACGGGCGCAAATCCTCCGTCGCGTCAGAGAAGCCCAGCACCCAAATTAGATTCCGCAGACCGTGAACATGCGTGTAGCGGTCGTGCATCAGCCGCCACAAGCGCACAAAATTCGCCGCGCCGCCGCGACCCCACCAGAACCAGCCGCCGTCCATCTCGTGGAAAGGTCGCCAAAGAATCGGAACGCCGTCTGACTGCAAGCGCTTGAGGTAGGGGACAGCGTGGTCAAGCCCATCCAGCAGACGGCGGTTCGCTTCCGTGCCGTCCACAAAAGCGGAAGCCCAGTCCAGTTCGCTTTCGCGGCATTCGGGGTAACCGGAGAAGAAATCCGCGCCCGTGTGCCAGCAGATGGTGGGAATGCCGCCGCGCGCCCACCAGTCCTTCGCGCGCTGCGTCACGCCCAGATAGTCGTTATCCATGAAATCCAGCCCTCGAATGGCAGGCTGACGACCGGTGACATCGGTCAGATAGCTGATTTCATGCTCAGTCGAGCGGCACCATTGGCTTTCCATCTGCCCGGTCAGGCACTTGCCGGAAAGCGATTGCAGGTATTCATAGACGCGCCGAGCGGCGGGCAGCGGATTTTCCGCGCAGAGGGGACGGAACATAATGCTTCTCCTTTGCTTTGCAGGAATCTGCTTGCAGTATAGCAGGAAATGCCCGCCTTTGCAACGGGTAGAAGGGAAAAAGGGAGGGGAAAAAGCATGGAAAATCAGGCGGCGGCAGTTGTCCAAGAAGAGGGTTTGTGCTATACTTATTATGGGTGTTTATTGGAATGCCCATGAACCAGCGGGCATCCCCGCTATGGGAGTTAATAAATGAAACTGAAAAAATTGGAGCTGTATGGCTTCAAATCCTTTGCCCAGCGGACGGAAATCGTCTTTGATGAGGGCATAACGGGCATCGTCGGGCCGAACGGGTCGGGCAAGAGCAACATCGGCGACGCGGTGCGCTGGGTGCTGGGCGAGCAGAGCGCGAAAACCCTGCGCGGCGCGAGCATGTCCGACGTGATTTTCAACGGCACGCAGAAGCGCAAGCCGCTGTCGTACTGCGAAGTATCGCTGGTGTTTGACAACGATGACCATGCGCTGGCGATGGAAGCTGCCGAGGTTATGGTCACGCGCCGCGTCTACCGCAATGGCGAATCCGAATATTACTTAAACCGCACCGCCTGCCGCTTGAAGGACGTGGTCGACCTCTTCCGCGATACGGGCATCGGCAAAGAGGGATACTCCATCATCGGACAGGGGCGCATTGACGAAATCCTCTCCCGCAAGAGCGAGGATCGCCGGCAGGTGTTCGAGGAAGCGGCGGGCATCGTCAAGTTCAAGGCGCGCAAGGAAGAAGCGGACAAGAAATTGCAGCGGACGCTGGAAAATCTGGAGCGCGTCGATGATATTCTGGATGAGCTGACGAAGCGCCTGAAGCCGCTGGAAGAGCAGAGCCGCAACGCCCGCGTGTATCTGGAGCTGTCCACCGAATTGAAGGATTTGGACTTGAACCTCTTCCTGATTCGCTCCGACCGGGCGCGGACGCGCTTGTCCGAACTGGAAAGCGAACTGCTGACCGTCCAGACGATTCTGGCGGACACGGAAAGCAACCTGATCGACAAGACCACCCGCCGCGATGAGACGCAGAACCGCATCGATCAGCTGGAAGAAGCCATCACGAAGGCGCGTACCGAACTGATGGAATGCGCCGAGCATGTGCACGAATCGCAGAAGAAACTCTCCGCCCTGCAAAGCCGCCGCGAGACGCGCAGCGAGAACCGCCAGCGCATTGTCCGCGAGCAGGAGGAAGCACAGGAGCGGCTGGCGGAAATCGAGAAGGATCATGCACGGATTCAGGCGGACGTGGAGAAGCAGCACAGCCTGATTGCCGACGCGGAGCAAATCCTCCGGGCGACGCAGGAAGCCGCCGAAAAGGCGCAGGCGAAGGAAAAGGAAGCGGACGCAGCGCTGGAAGCGCAGAAAGCCGCTGTCATTGACCAAATGAATCGCCTGTCCGATGTGCGCAACGACAAGACGCGCCTGAACACGATGCAGGCGCAGATGGAAACGCGCTTGACGGAAATTGAGGAATCCAGCGGGGCACTGCAGGAGCAGGAAGCTGCCCTGCGGGAAGCCTTGACTGCCGTCGAAAAGCAGCTGGAAACAGAAAATCAGCATCAGCAGCAGTGTCAGGAGAAGCTGGCGCAGGCGCGGCAAGCGTCGGATGAGGCGGATACCGCGTATGCCAATTTGCGCGCGGATGTCGAAAAGCAATCCGCCGATATGCAGGCGGCGGCGAGCCGTCATAGCGTCCTGACCGAAATGACGCGCGACATGGAAGGCTACAACATGGCGGTTCGCCGCGCGATGACGTACGCCAAGCAGCGCGGCTTGACGGGCGTCAAGGGCGTACTGGCGCAGCTGATGACCGTTCCGCAGGCGTACGAAACGGCGATTGATATGGCGCTTGGCGCGGCACAGCAGAACATTGTCACCGACACCGAAGAGACGGCGAAGGAGCTGATTAACTACCTGCGCCAGAATCGGCTGGGGCGCGCGACGTTCCTGCCGATGAGCGCCATCCGCGGCAAAACGCTCTATGGCAATGAGCGCAATGCGTTGAAACTGCCGGGCTGCCTCGGCGTGGCGAGCGAACTGGTGCAGTGCGCGCCGGAATATCGCGGCATTGTGGAAAATCTGCTGGGGCGCACGGTGATTGCCGACAACCTCGACCACGGCATTCCGATTATGCGCGCGGGCAATCACGCGTTCCGCTTGGTGACGCTGGAAGGCGACGTGATACACTCCGGCGGCTCGATGACGGGCGGTTCGGCGCAGTCGAAGGTGTCCAACCTGCTCAGCCGCGAGCGCGAACTGAAGGAATTGACCGCGAAGCTGCAAACCGGGCGCGCGGAACTGGACAAGTGCCGTCAGGAACTGACGCAGCGTCAGCAGACGGCGCAGGAAAAGCGGCAGAAGGTCAGCGACGCGGTGAACGCATTGCATCAGCAGGAGATTGCCGTCGCCCGCGAACAGGCGCGCCGCGAAAGCGTATCCGCCGACCTGAACACCCATTTGCAGCGGATGCAGGAGACTGAGCAGGCGCGCGTGCAGCTGCATCAGTCGCTGGAGGACATTCGCCAGCAGCTGGAGACCATTGAACATCAGCGCACGGGCGCGCAGGGCGACCAGAGCGCGATGGAGCAAAAGACCATTGAAATGCAGAATGCGCTGGTCAAGGCGCGCGCGGAAGCCAGCGCGGAAAACGACCGCCTGATGGTGCGCACGCTGCAATTGTCCGACCTGCGCCACGGCTTAAGCGACTTGGAGCGCGACGAAGCCCACGCGCAGCAGGATCAGGCGCAAATCCTTCGCGAACAGGAGCGCCGTGAGCAGCTGCTGCACGAGATGGACGAACTGGACGCCATTGACGAGAACGACATGAAGCGCGAGGAAGCCGAATCCGCCCGCCGCCAGAAAGAGCAGCTGCGGCAGGAGAGCGCCGCGCAGGCCATCGAGCAGCGACGTTCACAGGCGCAAAGTGACCTGCGTGACATCCTCAGCGACATGGAGAACCTGCACGAAGCCTACAACCGTGATAGCGAGAAGCTGCACAAGACCGAGCTGGCGAAGGCGCGCATCGAGGGCGACCAGAAGAATCTGCAAAACCGCATCTGGGACACCTACAAGCTGACCTACGCCGGGGCAGAGGAATTCCGCCGCACGCCCTTCGACGAGAAGGAAAGCGACCGCCGCGCCGCCGAGCTGCAAGGGCAGATTCGCGCGCTGGGGACGGTCAACGTTGGGGCGGTGGAGGAATACGCCGAAACCAAGGCGCGTGTGGACGACCTGACCGCTCAGCAGCAGGACTTGAAGCGCGCGGAAATGGACTTGCGCGAACTCATTGAGCGGCTGCTGATTCAGATGCGTTCTACATTCGTCGAGAACTTCTCGAAGATGCAGGGGTATTTCGCCGAGACGTTCACGCGGCTGTTCGGCGGCGGTCACGCGGAACTGAAGCTGATGGATCCCGACGACCCGCTGAACTGCGGCATCGAGGTCAACGCCCAGCCGCCGGGAAAGAAATTGCAGCTCCTGTCGCTGCTCTCCGGCGGCGAACGCGCGCTGACGGCGATTGCGATTCTGTTCGCGATGCTGAAATTGAAGCCCACGCCGTTCTGCATACTGGACGAGATTGAAGCCGCGCTGGATGACGCGAATATCGGGTATTACGCGGATTATTTGAAGGAATACTCGAAGGGTACGCAGTTTATCGTCGTCACGCACCGCAAGGGGACGATGGAGCGCTGCAACAGCCTCTTCGGGGTGGCGATGGAGGAACAGGGCGTGAGCCGGATGGTGTCGGTGTCGCTGCAGGACTATCAGGAGTAAGGGAAAACTGAAAGGGGTATCACGGCGGACAAATCCGCCTGATGAAAAAGGAGGTTTTTCACATGAGTGAAAACGGAAACAATCAGTATCGACTGCTGTCGCCGTGGGCGTATGTGGGCTATGGCATCCTGTTCACGCTTCCGGTCATTGGCTGGATTCTCGCCATCGTCTTTGCGTTGAATGACGACAACCTGAATCGCCGCAACTTTGCGCGCGGTTACTGGTGCGGCGTGCTGGTGGCGGTCATCGTGGTGGTTATCCTGTCGATTGCTGGAATGGTGATGGGCGTGTCGATTATGGATGGGTTCAGCAGCTATCAGTATAACTACCGATATTGATGAGGGGCTTATCAGAAGCGAGGCTGCCTGCCGAGTGCGGGCAGTCTTTTTTGCTGCCCGGATGGCGCAAGCAGCGGAATCCTCTTGTGAGGTTCCACAACAATTTGGGATGCTTTTGTTAGGAATGCCAAAATTATATTATTCAAAAAGAGAGCGCTTGAGTTTTTTTGAGGGGAAGGTAGAATGAAAGTAAGGAATCACGAGGAAAGGAAATGACGTGGAAATTCAAAGAAGAGGGCTGAGTCGGGCATTTATCGTGCTGGCGGTGGTGCTTCGGCTGCTGGGCTTGATTCACGGGGGGCTTCAGTGTTGACCGCTTCTACCTTGGCTACAAGCTGCTTACCGCGGGCGGCCTTGGCATTTGGGCGCTGATTGACTTCATCCGAATCGGCGTTGATTCGCTCCGCCCGGCGGATGGTTCGCCGTGGGTGGAGGAAACGCGCGACGAGAACATCCGCAGCATCGCCGCCAACATGCAGGCAATCGCCGAAAAGCTGGAGAAGCTGCAAGCGCAGAATGTTCCGGCAGAAGCACCCAAGCCGGAAGCGGACGGCGAAAATCAGGAGACACACAAGGTGTCGCTGAAAAAATAACTTCCTAATGGCAATAACCGCAGGGCTGTCAGGCGCAGGACGCTTGGCAGCCTTTCGCGTGGGGAAAAATCCGCTTGCAAACTGCGCGAAAAAACAGTACAATAGAATCGTATCCCTGAATATCAGCATGAACGAGGTGCTTTTGATGCCTTTGTGGAAACGAACGCTGGCGGCGCTCCTGCTGGCGGTGATGATGATACTGCCCTTCGCGTCGGCGGAGGATGCGGGGGAGGCCGTGCCGGATGACAGCGTGGAGTGGACGGAGGGCGCGGCGAACATCACGCGCGATTTGACCCTGAATGATGAGGGCGACGACGTGTCCGCCCTGCAAACCGCGCTGACGGATTTGTGCTATTACAGCGGCGATGTAACCGGGCGCTATGGCGAGGCGACCAAAACCGCGGTGGAGGATTTCCAGCGAGATTTTGCCCTTGCGGTGACGGGCGTGGCGGACAAAGCGACGCAGGAAGCCATCTATGCGGCGGATTATCGCCCGCTGCGGCTGGGATGCGTGGGCGAGGACGTGCGGCAGGCGCAGATTCGCCTGATGGCGCTGGGCTACTACACGGGCAAGATTTCCGGGCGCTATCTGCCCGCGACACAGGAAGCCATCCGCCTGTTCCAGACGGCGAACGCCCTGCCGATTACGGGCGAAGCGGATGTGCAGACGCTGGAGCGCCTGTTCAGCGGTGATGCCATCAGCCGGGATTCGTCCGCCGCGGCGACGCCCACCCCGTCGCCCACGCCCGGAATGCACCTCTCGGATGAAACCACCACCCCGACGCCCGCGCCGACGGTGGCGTTCGTCAAGAAATTGCAATACAACAAGTCCAAGGGCGAAGAAGTTAAGCTCGTGCAGACCCGCCTGACCGAGCTGGGGTACTATTCTGGCAACATCAGCGGCAATTTTCTGGGACACACGCGCAACGCGGTGAAGGCATTCCAGCAGCAGAACGCGCTGAGCGTGGATGGCATCGTGGGCGAAAACACATGGAACGCGCTGTTCAACGACCCGGATGTGCGTGCCGCGACCGATGATCCGAAGCCTACGCCCGAACCGACGCCTGTGCCGTTTGCCATCACGGTGGATGTCAACAATCAGGTGACGACCGTCTACGGGCGCGACGAAAACGGCGATTACACCGTTGTTGTGCGGCAGATGCTCTGCTCCACCGGCACACGCAAGAATCCGTCGGATATCGGCACATTCACACTCAACGGGCGCACGGCGCGCTGGTGCTACTTCCCGGAGTGGGGCAGCCACGCGCAGTACTGGACGCGCATCAACTCGTCCATTGCGTTTCATTCCGTCATTTACAACACGGTTAATACCATGGATTTGTCGGTTAAGTCCTACAAGAACCTCGGCAAGCGCGCGTCGCACGGGTGCATTCGCCTGACCGTTGCGGACGCGAAGTGGATTTACAACAACTGCGGGGCAGGGACGGTCGTTACGATTCGCGCCGATATGCCCGCTGACCCGGAACTCCGCGCCGCGCTGAAGCTGCCCTCGCTGAATACGAAGAACATGCTGCCCTACGTCACGCCGCAGCCGACCGCAGAGCCGGATTATCGCGCCGGGACGATGCCGCCGCAGCCCTTCCGGACGCTGAAAGTGAACAGCTCCGGCGAGGATGTGTACTGGATGCAGCGGAAGCTGACGGATTTGGGGTACTATTCGGGCAAGTGCTCCGGCACGTTCCTGGCAGGCACGCAGAACGCGGTGAAGGCGTTCCAGAAGGCGAACGGTTTGTCCGCGACGGGCACGGCGGATGTCAAGACGCTGAATCTGCTGTATGCGGAGGAACTGTCGGCGACACCCACGCCGGAGGTCACGGCGGATGACCGCACGCCGGAGCCGCTGCCGACGCCGGCGGCGGGACAGTGAGATTCAGCTTACCGCCAACACCAAAGCCCGCTGCACCCGTAACCTGTTTTCCCTTCTCCGCACCGTCCTGTCCGCCGCCCCCGCGTCCAGCTATTCCGTGCTGGTCGCCGGGCGCACCGTCGGCAGTTACGCCACGCCCGAAGAAGCGGAAACCGCCCTGCACCGTCTGCCTTATCCGCAGCAGCAGCGCGCCACCATTTGCGACGCGGACGGCTTCTGTGTCGCCCGCTGAAAGGAGCATCCACATGGAGAACCAAACCACCGCCGAAACCAAAGAAGCATTTAATTTCCGAAAGTACCACAACGAATGGCTTGAGAACAACACACGCACCTACCGAATGAAGGTAAACGTCCATAAGGACAATGACATTATGGCGTACCTTGATGGCATTCCAAACATCCAAGGCTACTTGAAGCAGCTCATCCGCGATGACATTGCGCGCCACGCGCAGGAGGAAAAAGAGTAATGGAGAAGCGCCCGTATTATTATATCCTTCGCCTGACGTATCGCCTGTTCACGCACGAGCGCGACTAATCCCCCAGCTGTCCGGCTTGTCCGGCAGCCTTTTTATACTAATTCGATTCCAAAACATGGGATCGAGCATAGCAGATTTTTCGTTCTGGCAAAGCTGAGTGAAGCGAGGCGTACTGGAGGTACGCGCGAGCGGAACGATGCAAAGTTAGGGCAGAAAAGATGCTGTGCGAATGCCATGGCTTAGATGAGAATTAGCATTAGTATAAAATAAGGAGCGCTCGTCAGCGGAAAGGCTGGCGAGCGCTCTTTTGAGTGCTGGAAGGGGGAATTGGGGTGTGCTATGCTCCCCGGCTTTGCGCAGGAATCGACCATTTTCTTGCAGTCGCGACGGGGGGGCTGGCTGTCATTTTGCGTACGGCTGACCGCAGTATGTGCAGCGCGGCGCGCTGCCGCGTCGGCCGCTGTTCTTCGCGCCGCAGCCGGGGCAGATCCACTGCACGAATGTGCCCTCCGGCGTGTACAGCGCAACCGTGCGCGTCGCAGCGTTAATCTGCAGGTTTTGCAGGTATCCCGTGCCGATGAGCGATCTGAGCTGCTCAAAGGCTTTGCTGGAGGCGAAAACCGCCCCCAGCTGGTCAAAGGTCAGGCTTTCTTCGGTCAGCGGGAGCAGCGCGCCTGCGATACGGCGCGCGCAGGCTCTGCGGTATGCATGGCGAAGAATGCGAAAGACAGGCGTTATGAGCGCAGCGAATAGGAAAATACCCATCACGCCGGACAGCGTTTTCCCCTGCGAAAACATCTTTATCGTCGCGGAGACAGTCGCCGCCGCAAAAATGGCACAGACCAGCACAACGGGAATATCCGTTTTTTTCTTGGCGACAGCCTTTGCGCTCAAGTATGGATTGGTGATGTTTGTCATTGCGCGTCTACCGCCGCCTGACAGGCTTCAAATGCTTCGTAGGGATCGCCGCCGCTTAGTACCGCCACGATGCCGTCGCCGTAATCTTCCATATAGCTGTGCGGCATGGCGAACAGGTAGAACAGCTCGTTCTCACCGGGGAGAACGTCCTCCACCAGGTTGCAGGAGCGGCAGGAGATATAGAACTCGTCTCCATCCAGATCGAGGCGGAACTGTGCATAGTAGATCTCGTTGTTGACCAGCGTGGTGAACACGGCCATCTTTTCAAAGACCTCCCGGGTTCCGTGAATCGGCGCGTCCACGGACACGGACAGCATATCATCGTAGATATAAACGGTTATAAAGGCGTATTCCATCGAGTTATCGACGGAAAAGGGCACGGTGAAGGTATAGTCGTCATATTCATAGGGGAATTCATTTTCTTCCAGAAAATTCTTCACCAGACTGGCCATTTGATCCTCTTTGCTCATCGGAACAGAATCGGCGAAGGCTACGGAAAACATCAGCAGTGCGGTCAACAGGAAAACGATTATTTTCTTCATGGGGGAAAATCCTCCTCTTTTTGTTTGATCAATGAAAAAGAAATGACGGTCGTTCGTTCCGCTTGGCACAGCGCAGTGCTTCATTCGGAAGTGGCATTATTTTGCGGATTCTTCCGGCGCAAAATGGATCAGCATAGAGCCAAAATAGTCCATATCGCAGCCTTTCTCCGTGGGCACGATGTACAGCGCCTGCGTGTAATAGTTGATGACAATGCCGTCGACCTCACCCGCTTCTGTGGGCGCTTTGCCAAAGACCCATGTGAGACCGGGAATATCCGCGCCTGCTATGACCAATTTGACGGTGCCGTCCGCATGGAAGAGAAGGGAATACTCATAATTGCCCAGCTGCGCGGCGGTCATGTTGTAGCCGCTTACATCCGCGTCGGTCATGACGTACTTCTTTTCCAGCATAATCTCGGCGCCGGCGGCGGGTTCGGGCGTGACGGCGGGATTGAATTCCGCAGTTGGTTCGGCGGGCGCTTCGGGGGCATCGCCGGTACGCTCGTACCACAGGGTGAGGTCGCTCATTTCAAGGCTGAGCGTTCCATCCTCGCGCAGCGTGACGGCAGCCTCGCCGTTCAGGATGGAGATGAGCAGCGTGAAATTGTCCATGCGGCAGGACAGACCGTCCAGCATCGTACCATGCAGGGTCAGGTCACAGGTAGTGCCGTAAATGACCAGCGTATCCCCCGCCATTTCAGCGGCTTCAGCGGGCAGTGTGATGCCGTCCGCTGTGACGCGCGCAAGCGTCCAGAAGCCCCTGAAATCGTCGATAATGGCGCTTTCGTTGATGCTCGGGATGGCCGCGCTTGAGGCTTCCGGCTTCTCGCGGCTGAACGTCATGGTCACGCCGTCCATGGAAACCGTGAGGAGCGCGTCCTGCAGCGTGAACGATATGCCGTCCGCCATGAGTACGCCGTCCTGCATGGCGCAATGGATGCTGTCCACGTCGCCGTTCGTGTTCATTTCAGCCGCGCCGTCCGCGCCGAGGGTGAAGGTCACATCCAGCCCCATGTCGGCCAGCGGATAGGGTGTACCCCCTATCTCCATGCGCACGCCGTACCACACGCCCAGATATTCATCGGGAATGCCAGCGTTCTGCGCGACAGGTTCGGGAATGGGGGTGGGTTCAGGCGCAACTTCGGGTTCAGCCGCGTCTAACGTACCGGACTGCGCGGGCGCGGCAGTTTCCACGCTTGCATCCAGCTTCAGGGTGGGGAGCAGCGCAGGCAAATCGGGCAGCGCGGGCTGCGCGTGGGCGCATGGCTCGGTGATTACGGTAACCTCGCTGCGGTTTTCGCTCCAGCTCTGGCAATTCTGAGCGTGCCTGAGGTTTTCTTCACTCATGCTTTCGGGTACGCGCACGGTCAGCTTGGGCGCGACGTTCATCATCAGTCCCATGGGGGACGCGGTCAAATCGCAGCCGTCGAAGCAGATTTCGGCAAGGTTCGGGCAGTTGACGATGCAGTTTTCGCCGAAGTCCTTCATCTTGCTGGTGAAGTGCAGGCTGGTCAGGTTCTTGCATTCAGTAAACGCGCCGTATTCCACACGCTCCGCGTCGGCGACGAAGGAACTGAGGCCGGCAAAATTGAACGCCTGCTGGCCGATCCTTATGAGATGCTCGCCAAAGTACAGGTTGCCCAGCGGTCCTGCGCTGTCGAAGGCGTAATTGTCGATTTCGCGCACGCCGTTGACGAAGATTACGTTGTTCAGGCTCCGGCAGAGCATAAACTGATTGCCGCCGGTGCTCTCCAGGGGCGCGTAGCAGACGAAGGTCTCCAGCTGCTGGCAGTAGGCGAGCATCATGTCCGGCAGCTCTTTGATTGTTTCGGGCAGCACCAGCGTGCGCAGGCGCACCCACTCGGTACGGTCACTCGTCACAGAGGAATCTGTATAGTCATGGCACGCGTCAAAGGCGTTGTAGTTTTTGAAGCCTACCACGGTTACGCCGTTGATTTCGCGCGGCACGACCACATCCACGTCAGTTCCGACGTAGGCGGCGATCAGACCGGTATCCGGATCAAACTCAAAGTTCTCGGCGGGAGTCGGCTCGAAGGGCATCTTTACGAATTTGCTTACTTCGCCCTCGCGCAGCATGGGGTCGTACCACGGGCGCTGGAGTGTCTCGTTCCACGCGGCAAGCTGCTCATCGGTCGCGTCGGCGGGCAGACGCAGCTCGGCGCTCGTGCCCTCGACGGCGGAAAGCGGGAAACTGCCGGCGGTGGGGATGACCATCTTCGTCAGCTTTGTGTTCGCGAAGGCTCTCTCGCCTACGGAAGCGGCCGCGTTCAGCTGTACGCGCTCCAGCGCGGAGCCTTCAAACGCACCCGCGCCGATGGCGGTCACGTTCTGCATTTCGGCGCTTGTCAGCGCGGTGTTGGCAAACGCGCCCGCGCCGATGGCGGTCACGTTCTGCATTTCGGCACTTGTCAGCGCGGTATTGGCAAACGCGCTGTCGCCGATTTCGGTCACGCCCGCGCCCAACGTGAGCACGGTTACGCCGCTGCCTTCAAACATATGCGCCGGGATTGCGCCGAATTCGACGGTCACGTCGCTCAAAGCGGGCAGATTTGCAAACACGCCTGCGGGGATAATCGCCGGATCGCACTGAATCACCAGCTTTTTCAGCCCTGTCAGGCCGTCGAGCGCGCCTTCGCCGATGGTGGTCAGCGAGTCGGGCAGGGTCAGGGCTTCCAGCTGCGTGCAGCCCGCGAACGCCCGCGCGCCGATGGTGGTCACGGAGTCGAACAGATCCACATTCCGGAGGGAACTGTTCATGAAGGCCTCCGCGCCGATGGTGGTGAATTCGTCGTTGTGGGCGACGGAGAAGTATTCGATGGTCTGGCTGCCCTTGAACACGCCGTCGCCCAGACCGACCACCGCCTCCTTTGAAACGGTGAGATGGGGGTGAATGCGCGTCTTTGTGCCGGTGTATTCGGTCAACACGCGGTTTTCGTACCGATACGCGCCCTTCTCAGGCGATTGGGCAGTCGGATCCTGCGCGCGCCACACGCGGCAGGGAAGCCCCAGCGCGTCCACATACGCCTGCCACTGCTGCATCTCCTGACGCGTACCGTGCGCGTTCAGGTCGATGTCGTACAGATAATCGCAGCCCGCGAAGACGTCCTCGCCCAGCGTGGGCGCGGTCAGGCTTTCCAGAACGATGTACTGAATGTTGTAGTCGCCCTTGAAGGCGCGGGAGCCAATCGACTCAAGCGTCGAGGGCAGATAGAGATTGCCACCCATGTTGCCGCAGGCTTCAAACGCGCTTTCGCCGATGGTTTTAAGCCCCTCGGGCAGCGTCAGAAAGCCTTTGATGCCGGCAAAATAGAAGGCGTATGCGCCGATATGCTCCAGCCCCTCAGGCAGCTCCAGAACGCTGCTCTTGTAGGCGTTGTAAAACGCGTTGTCGCCGATGAACTTCAGCGTGGAGGGGAAGTGAACGCGGGCCAGCGTTTCGCAGTTATAAAACGCGCGATCGCCGATGGTTTCCAGTCCTTCAGGCAGTTCCAGCAGTGCCAGATAGGTGTGCTGCGCGAACGCCTCGGGACCGATGGCCTTTACCGGCGCGCCGCCGATGGTTTCGGGGATGGCCAGATAGGTGGCGTAGCCGTTGTAGGAGGTAATCGTGCCGGTGGAAGCGTCGAAATCGAACTCCGATTCCACATAGCCGTTGTTCTCCATAATCACGGCGTTTTTGCCGCTGGGCTGGACGTTTACTTCACTGCCGGCATTTTCAAACGCCGCTATATAGGTATCCAGCTGGTCGTCCGGGACGTAAGCTGTCGCGCCCTCGGGCAGAAGGCTGAAGCAGTCAATGTCGATTGCAGGGCATACACCCTCAAAGGTAATCTTACGCAGCGAGTCGCAGTATCTGAATGAAGCGTCGCCGATATAGCGCACGCCTGCGGGAATGGTAACCTCCGTCAGCGCCTTGCAGCTGAAGAAGTTCATGCGGTTGATGACCACAAGGCTCTGTGGCAGGGAAACGCGGGTCAGGTTGTCGCATGTGCTGATAGCGTTGCTCCGAAGCTCCAGCACGGTTTCGGGCAATGTCAGCGAGGTGATGGTTTCCCCGCGGAACACGCTGACACCGATCACATCCACCGTGAAACCGTCCAATTCGCCGGGCACAACCACGTCGCCGCCCGCGCCGTTATAGCCGCGGAGTATGCCGTAGTTCGCGTCATAATTCCAGTCGGCAGCTTCGCCCGACGCCGTGACGCAGGTCACCAGCATCAGCAGGAAAAGAACCAGGCATAGCCTTCTTTTCATGAATTGATTCCTCCATTTCTTCATCATAATATTAGAAGACAAGCGTGTTAAATCCGTTTTCCTCCATCAGTTGCGCAAAAAATGTTTGATTGCCGAAGCCTTTTCGCAGCACCCCTTGGGATCGTCTTTTCATGGCGGTCGCTCCTTTCTCACAGCGCATCCAGCGCGGCAGTCAGATAGGCGTGGGTAACGGAAGCATAGAGGAAAGCATCAATCAATCGATCCTGCCGGACAATCATCACCCGGTGCGCCAATTCCGGATCGACGTTTTCATCACACAGCAGCACGAATTTGCAGTTCGGCATTACCTTGCGTACGCACGCGATCAGACTCAGTCGATTTTCCAGCGTGTAGGCGGGAAGACGGCTGACCTCCATCAGCAGAATATCCGCCTGCATGGCCCGGCAGAGTGAGAAGGTATCGCTGGTTTTTCCGGGCAGAACCTGCTCCACGCGGAACTCTCCTGTTTCCGCAAGCGTCCGTGCGACGGACTCTGATAAAAGCATGTTTTGCATACTGACAACGATGCTTCTCATAGAACTCCCCCCTTATACGTTAAGAATAGCAGAAATGAAAGTGCTGCACATCAACCAAATGGCTATTTTTCGCACCCCAAAACAAAAAAGCCGCCCGCAGGCAGCTCTTTTACCATGTTATTCAGTTTTTTCGGTTCAGGATCACCAGCCCGATTTCCCGCGCCCGCACGGCCAGCTCGGTACGATTTCTGAAGCCGGTCTTTTCCAGCATGTTGAGGATGTGCGTCTTGACGGTTGCCACGGACATGTGCAGTCGCTCGGCAATCTCCTGATTGGTGTCGCCGCCGGTCATTTCGCGCAGCACCTCCAGCTCGCGGCTGGTGAATTGATAGCTGCTGGCAAGCCCTAATTGCAGCTCCGGCGTTGCGTCCGGATAGACGGATTCGCCCGCCATCGTGCGCGTCATCACGTCCAGCAGACTTTCGCGCTGCTCCTCCTTGTACCAGAAACTCTCCACACCGATTTCCCGCGCGCGGCTCAGGTAGGAGCATTCCGGCATGGAGGTCACGATGATGATTTTCATCTGCGGGAAGGTACGCTTAATCCGCTCCGCTGCGTCCAGCCCACTCTCGCCGCCGCGCGTGACTACGTCCATGAGAATCAGATCCACGGGAAAGCGCAGGCAGTATACGTCTGCCAGCGCGGCGTTGTCGATGGACAGCGCCACCTCGAAGCGCTCCGACGCCTGAATCCGCAGTTCGAACAGCTCGCGGGGCATGGTCTGATCCTCGACAATCATGACTTTGTATTTCATGGAATCCCCTGCCTCCCCTCGAAAAATGTCAGCGTCAGTTCAAAACGCGGGGCGTGAGCAATCTCCATTGCGCCGCCAGCGGCTTCCACCCGTGCGCGCAGCGCGGTCAGACCGCTGCCTTCGACGATGGGGCCTGCCGGCGTGCTGCCGTCGTTGAGATAACGAACGCGCCAGCCGGACGCGGTTTTCCCGCCGATAATCTCCAGCCGTGTACCGCCCGCGTGGCGAACCAGATTCGTCAGGCATTCATGGGCGGCGATTTCAACAAGCTGCGCGCTCTCCGTGTCCTCCGCCGGAAATACGCCGCGGCGCTCGATGGTCACGCCGATGGCGCGCGCGGCGCGGGCAAGCTGATCAAATGTGTCGACAGGCTGTTCATCCGCATATTTTCCCAGCAGCAGCCGAACGTTCTGCCGCCACGCGGCGCGGACGCTTTCCGCATCGCCCTGCGCGCCGGAGAGAAACTGCCGGGTCTGCAGGAGCGCGCGGCCAATCTGGTCGTGAACGCGGGTCTTGGCGCGCAGAATCTCCTTTTCCCGCGTCGCTTCCTGTACGTCCTGCCCATATTGCCGAAGCCGCCGGTTCATGCCTTTCAGGCGAAGATTGTCCTTTTCCACTTCCCGCTGGAGCCGAGCTTCCTCGGTGATATTCGTGCCGGTGATTTGGTAAATGCTTTTTCCTGCCATCTCCATCTGTACGCGCTCAAAGCTCCATGTCTGGCCATTCTCCAGCGTGACGATAGGCTGCGATTCAATCGCTTGCCAGAAAACGTTCGCGTTGAGCAGCGCTTCTCCCGTGAGCAGATGACTCAGTTCGTCCATCTTGAGGTTCTTCAGGCAGGGCAGCCCGTTTTCCCACGCAAAACACAGCGCGCTTGGCAAATGGTCACAACTTTCCTTGATGGAAACCGGCGAAAGCTGCCGTCTGCTTTTGCGCCGCAATAGAAGCAGTGAAGAAAGGCTGAGCACCGTGAGGAGCAGCGCCGCAGCCGTCCATGGCGCAGGCGAGAGCGCCGCGCTTTCCGGCAGACGGGAAAGCAACATTGCCAGTGCCGCAAAATCCAGCGAAACGATGGTCAGGTAAATTGCAAACACAAAGGGCCGATGGCAGCGCACGGCGCTCATGCAGCCGAACAGACCGGCAACCGTTCCGCTTAGCAGCAATGTGCACATCAAACCGGCGTAAAGCGGAGTCATGCGCACTCACCTCTCAGGTCAAAAGCGAGCGTTGCACACAGCGCGCCATCCGCATCGTCAACGGTTATCTTCCCCAGAACCTTGTATTTGTTCACATTCGGCAAACCTGCCGCGTCTTCCATCATCAGGCGAATGGAAAAACGCCTGCCGCATTCCACGCGCACCATCAGCGCGCTGAGCGAGGGCAGCGCGGCCTCCAGACAATCCTCGAAGAAGTCGTAAGCGCTCTGCGCATGGCAGCTGCATACGCTGGCTGTTCCTTCCTGATGGAGCGCGCAGACAGCGCCGTACTGCGTCAAATAAGTCAGCGATTCTCGGAGGCAGTGGGTCAGCTCGTCCGCGCGGACGACCGCTTTCTTATCGCAAATCAGCGCAAGATTGACCCGCCGCTTGACATACGCGCCCAGCAGACAGATCTGCTTTAATTTTTGAATATCCAGCTTTTGAACGCTTTCTTCGCCCAGAAGCTGGTTGATTTGAAGCAGCTGAGGCTGCACGAGCGCAATCATCTCGTCCATGAGCCGATTTTTTTCTTCAATCTGCGCGCGCTGACGCTTCAGCTCGTTTTCCGCCTGAATCAGCTCGTTTTCCTCCGAAAGCCGGGTGTTGATTTCGGCAAGCTGCGCCTGAATCCGATTGATTTTTGAAATATCCTCCACCCAGTACACGCGCCCGTCCTGCACCGGCGCGCTTTGCAGCCGCGTGTCCGCGTTCAGCAGAATCGCCTCGCGCGCCGCTGCGTCCAGTTGACAGGCGGTGAGCTCCGGCGCATTTTTCGCGCGGTAGACGGGGACGCCCTGCTTGTCCACAATCTGCGCGGCAACGGTGGATTCGGAAAAGAAATAGCGGTAATGGTCGTTGGTTGGCAGCAGCCCCACCTGCAGGCAGCTCTCCCAGAACGCCGCAAACGTCAGGCAACAGCATTCCGGTATCTTGTGGAACGTGTAGATGTTAGCAAAACTCAGCGCGCACAACGCAAATCCGCCCAGAAATACACAAAGCGGCACCCATGCGTATCGCCTGCTTTCAGACACGCGGCACTTGCAATAGATAACAGCCCCGGTTGCCAGCAGCAGAACGACAATCCACGCCATGGCAAGATAGTACACCCAGCCGTGCATATAATCGGCTGATAGCGTTGCAGCGCCCGGCGCGGCACGGAAGGCCATCTGGTGCAGATCGTTGGTCAGCACGCCGCCAATCAGGCATATCGCCGGAAGAAACAGCAGATACCACCGGAGCGAAAACGTGTCGCCATCGCGCCGCCCAAGCTGCAGCGCGGCGAACAGGCTGAACAGCGGCGCAAGAATCTGCGGCACATAATACAAATACCACAGATAGCGTGTAACAGTATCGTCGTTGAAAAAGCGATATTTGACCGTACGCAGGAACAGCCACAGCACGGCCATGGCGCATCCAAGCAGCAGCCAGCGCCGATCACAGCGGTGCAGAATCCTGCGAGATATGGAAAAGCCCCAGCCCATGGCCAGACCGATGTAAATCAGGTTGGTCAGCAGAAAGAAAGCGGCAGAGGGCAGCGGAGCGCCCACGCGATCCGCCTGGCGAAAAAAACCGGCAAGAACGAACAGACCAAGCGCAAGGCAGAGCTTCGCAATGGATTTTCGTTTTGCGGCAGCCATATATCCACCTCCTGCCCATGGTTGAAAGCACGAATATTATACTATTTCCAGATTCACCTGCGCCATCTGCTTGCGAATTTTCATCTGGAAATAGTATTATACCATACAAGCGATTGAAAAACCAGTGCTTTCAAGACAAACGAACGGGCAGGAGTCTTTCGTAGACTGTCACGCACTGGTTTATCCTCATGGCGTGCCTTGTTCCTCCGTAGAGATGGGCAGTGTCAGCTCAATCACGGTTCCGTCTTTGCCGCTCTCCGTGATGCGCACGCTGCCGCCGTGGAGACGGGCAATTTCACAGACCAGCGATAAGCCAAGCCCTACGCCGCCCTTTTCACGGCTGCGGGATTTATCCACCCGGAAGAAGGGCTGAAACACGCTTTCTCTGAAGTTTTCCGGGATGCCGCAGCCCGTATCCCTGACCTCGATGACCGCGCTGCTGCCCCGGCGCGACGCAGCGACGCGCACGCTGCCGCCCGGATGATTGTATTTTACGCCGTTCTCCACCAGGTTGAAAATTGAACGATATACAAGCACGTCGCTGCCGGTAATCCAAAGATCTTCGCCGGCTTGAGAGAGCGCCACGCCGCTCTTTTCCGCCAGCGGCGACAGATCTGCCAGCACCTCCTCAATCATGGGGGCAAGCTGGATTTTGTCCGTGCGCGGCACAGCCTTCAAGTCGCTCATATCCAGCAGCGTCCGCACCATTTTGGATAGCCGCTCGGTCTGCTCCCGCAGCATGGAAATCGTTTCTGCGGTTTCCGGACGATTATCTCCGTGGTCTGTGGCCATGTACAGATCCAGCCGCGCCTGCATCAGCGCCAGGGGTGTGCGCAGTTCATGGGCGGCGTTGCCCACAAACTGCTGCTGTGCGTCGAACGCCTGATTCAACCGCAGCAGCATCTGATTGATGGCACGGCTCAGCCGGCTGAACTCCACGGCCTCATCCTCACTGAGGGTGATTTCCGTCAAACTCTGCAGCTGCACGCGTTCTGCCTTTGCGGTAAAGCGCTTCAGCGGCTTCAGCGCCTTTCCACTGACGAAATATGCCACCGCGCCGCCCAGCACCGTCACCGCCAGCGCGATGTACCAGCCGCGAATGCAGAAACTGTGCTTCGCGCCGCTCAGCTCCAACACGAACTCTCCATTGAAGCGCTCCGACAGATCCTTCCACTGCTCGTCAGGAATGTCGACGCGGATGGCCTGCGGATCCTCCTGCACATAGTGCATCACATAATTGCCGATGGAATCCATGTAGGCATGGCCAGTGGAGCATAAAAGCGTTTTCATGGTCACACAGGCAGTCGCCAGCAGCAGAATGGTCAGCAGTGTGATTCGCCATTGCAGAGAAAGGCGTTTCAAAAGTCGTTTCATGGCTCACGGCCTCCCATCAGATAACCTTCGCCGATGCGGTTCAGAATCGGGTCATAGCCCAGCGCCGCTTTCAGCTTTTTGCGCAGGGATGAGATGTGCACCCGGATGGAGTTGCTGAAGCTGTTCACGCTGCCGTCCCACACATGCTCCATCAGCTCTTCCTGGCTTACCGGCCGTCCCTGGTTAAGGAGCAGGTATTCCAATATGCCGTTTTCCTTGCGGGTCAGCGCGACGACCTCGCCCCTTACCTGTGCCGTCCGTTTTACCGTATCGAAGGACAACTCCCCGCAGCGCAGCACCGCGTCGTGCTGCACAAAGCTGCGCCGGGTCAGACTGCGCACCCGCGCCTCCAGCTCCTCCAGATGAAAGGGCTTGACCAGATAGTCGTTGGCGCCGCAGTCCAGCCCTTCCACCTTGTCGCTGATTCGGCTGCGGGCGGAGAGAATCAGCACACGGGTTTCCCGGTCCTGCTCCCGCAGCGTTTTCAGCAGATCCATGCCATCCCGTCCAGGCAGGTTCAAATCCAGCAGAAGCAGGTCGTACTTCTCCGTCAGCAGCCAGTCCAGCGCGGAATCGCCGTCATAGCAGGCATCCACCTCGTAGCCCTTTTGCTTCAGGCTTTTGACCAGCGTGTCGCACAGTGCCCGCTCGTCCTCCACAATCAAAATCCGCATACTGCGCCTCCTTTGCGCTCGTGTGATCATGTCCAGTATAGCATATCGGAATAAAATGCGCATAAAATTTTCTGTTTTAACGTAGATTTTACCCCCGCTATCGTATAATGAGCCTGCGAGAAGACAAAAGGAGGGAACCTTCATGAATCTCATTTCATCGGCTGCGGGCAGGCGCGTCGTGAGGCTGGGCGTGCTGATACTGGGCGCGGCGATGCTGATTTACGGCGCGCAGCGGGGCGAGGCCGCCACGGTGCTGTCCAAGGCAATCCGAATCTGTCTGGAGTGTGTGGGCATTGGATAAGAAGAAAAAGAACTCGAAGACTCCACCTGTTTCCGGCTTTCTCGCCCGGTTTCGGGGACTTGCGCAGGCATGTGCCGCGCTGCTGACAAATCCGCACCTGCCCAATCTGCTGCAGGGGCAGATTTACCGGGGAAAGGGCAAGACCGTCTGCGTGCCGGGGCTCAACTGCTACTCCTGCCCTGCCGCAACAGGCGCGTGCCCCATCGGGGCGGTGCAGTCGGTAATCGGCTCGTCCAAATTCAAGTTTTCCTATTATGTAACAGGCACGCTGATTCTGCTGGGGGTACTGCTGGGGCGGTTTGTGTGCGGCTTTCTCTGCCCCTTTGGGTGGTTTCAGGAGCTGATTCATAAGATTCCATTGCCCAAGAAGAAGCTGTCCACGAAGAAGCTCAGACCGCTGCGGTATCTCAAGTACCTGATTCTGCTGCTGACGGTGACGCTGCCGCTGATTTTCACCAACGAGGTGGGGATGGGCAATCCCTTCTTCTGCAAGTACCTGTGCCCGCAGGGCGTACTGGAAGGCGCGATTCCGCTGTCCCTCGCCAGTGAGAGCGTCCGAAGCGCACTGGGCAGCCTGTTTACATGGAAGAGCGTCGTGCTGGGCGCAGTGGTCGTCTTGAGCCTGCTGTTCTATCGCCCGTTCTGCAAGTGGCTATGCCCGCTGGGAGCGTTCTACGCGCTGTTTAACCGGGTATCGCTGACGGGAATGCAGGTGGACGCGCACAAATGCGTTCACTGCGGCAGGTGCGCCAAAGCCTGCAAGATGGACGTGGACGTGACGAAAACACCGGATCATCCCGAATGCATCCGCTGCGGCATGTGCGTCAAGGCGTGTCCCACGGGCGCGGTCAGCTTCCGCTGCGGTCTGAGCCGCGGGGCAAAGGAAAAAGAGAATCCAGCCGGCAAACAAGCCGTGGAGAAATAATCACAGAAAAGAAACGGAGGACATTTTCGATGAAGAAGACCTGGATTGCGCTGCTGCTGGCGCTGTGTATGCTGACCACCATAGGCGCGGCGTTTGCCTGCTGCACTTCCGCCTGCTGCACGAAGCCGTCCGGAACGGACGAGGCGCAGACCATGGAGGAAACCTGCCCCTGCGTGATGGATGGCAAGAACATGAATGACTGCGCCTGCATGACGGGCATGTGCGATGAAAAGTGCAGCTGCGGGGAAAAATGCGACTGTGCCGAAAAGAAGCTGGAAATGCTGACCGCTGAAATGAACGCCGTGTTCGAGAAAAACATGGATCTGTGGAACCGGTTCTTCGGCATGATGGACAAGCAGCCCGACATGGGCATGAGTTACGCCGATTACCTGACGGAGCAGCTGGAACTGAAGAAGGAAAAGTTCACGGAGGATGAGTACAAGCTGCTTCAGCAGGACATTGAGACCATCCGTCGGCTGGATGAAGAGATGGAAAGGCTCATGCCGAAAGACGACGTGACGGCGGGCTCCGACATGGCGCTGGAGAGCGGCGTGGTGACGGCGGAAGGCGGCATCGTCATGGGTGGCGAAGGGATGATGATGACGGACGGCAGCATGGATGACAAGGACATGCGTGTGGAAGATGATTCGGCAGAGAAATTCCCTGCTTTCGAGGGCATGGATCTGGACGGCAATCCCGTGAGCAATGAGTTGTTTAAGGAGAATTCCGTCACGGTGATCAACTTCTGGTTCTCTGCCTGCGCTCCCTGCATCGGGGAACTGAGTGAACTGAACGCACTCAACGAGGAACTCAAGCTGAAGGGCGGCGCGGTGATCGGCATCAACGCGGACACCATCGGCGGCGACGAAAGCATGATCATGGAAGCCAAGAACATTCTGGAAAAGAAGGGCGCCATGTATCAGAACATTTACTTCCCTGCGGACAGCGAGGCAGGAAAGCTGACCTACAGCATCACGGCGTTCCCCACCACCATGGTGGTGGACTGCAACGGCAACATGGTGGGCGAGCCGATTCTGGGCGGCATCAACAGCGAGAGGCAGATGACGAAGCTGCAAGCCCTGATCGACGAGGCGCTTGCCCGAAACGCGAAGAACATGCTGGTTGAGCCGGAAGGCAAGTAATCGCCGAAGCGGCGCAGGCAGTGTCTGCTGGAAATACGATAAACGCGCTCGTCAGCGGAAAGGCTGGCGAGCGTTCTTTTGATGCTGGAAGGGAAAATTGGGGACGGGGAATTTCAAAGGCGACACCGCACCACTCGGCGGCGCATTTCATTTGACATTTCCCGCAAAAGCAGTATAATACAAATAGAGATTCGCATTGATCGCGCGAATCCGCCATCAACACGCAGAACGAGGAACAGCATCATGCCAATCCGCATTCCGAACGACCTGCCCGCCGCCAGCGCGCTGCGGAGCGAAAACATATTCGTCATGACCGACACGCGCGCGAAAACGCAGGACATTCGCCCGCTGAAAATCCTCCTGCTGAACCTGATGCCCACCAAAATCGCCACCGAAACGCAGCTGGCGCGCCTGCTGGGCAACACGCCGATTCAGGTGGAGCTGGAGCTGCTGATGGTGAAGTCCCACGTCGCGAAAAACACGTCCGAGGAGCACATGCTCGCATTCTACAAGACGTTCGATCAGGTGTGCGACAAGACGTATGACGGCATGGTTATCACCGGCGCGCCGGTGGAGCGGATGGCGTTTGAGGACGTGGAATACTGGGACGAACTGTGCGCCATCTTCGAGTGGACGAAAACGCACGTCACGTCCACGTTCCATATCTGCTGGGGCGCGCAGGCGGGGCTGTACTACCACTGGGGCGTGCCGAAATACATGATGGAAAAGAAGCTGTCCGGTGTGTACCGCCACCGCGTTGTGCATAAAAACAGCATCCTCTTCCGCGGCTTTGACGATACGTTCATGGTGCCGCACAGCCGCTACACGACCGTCCGCCGGGAGGATATATTGGCGCATCCGGAGATGAAAATCCTCGCCGAAAGCGACGAAGCGGGCGTTTATGCCATTTCCACCCACGGCGGACGGCAGATTTTCATCACCGGGCACAGCGAATACGACGCGGACACGCTGGAGAAGGAGTACCTGCGCGACAAAGCCGCTGGACTCCACCCCGATGTGCCCTGCAATTATTATCCCGATGATGACGATACCCGCGCGCCCATCTGCTCGTGGCGCTCGTCGGCAAACCTGCTGTACTGCAACTGGCTGAACTACTTCGTCTATCAGGCGACGCCGTACGATTTGAACAGCGTCGGCATTGTCGTCATGGATGATTTCAAGGAACAGCACGAATAAAGAACCGCCGCACCTCCAGCAAACGGAAGTGCGGCGGATTTTCTTTACCCCTCCTGCGCGCGAATCTTCTCCAGATAGTCTTCGTAGCCGCAGTAGTAGTCGGCAATCGTGCCGTCGGGCTTGATTTCAATGATGCGGTCGGCGATGGTCGTGATAAACTGGTGGTCCTGCGACGTGAAAATCACGTTGCCGGGGAAGTTGATCAGCGCGTTGTTGACCGCCGTGATGGACTCCAAATCGAGGTGGTTGGTGGGCTGGTCGAGCATGAGGAAGTTCGCGCCGGAGAGCATCATGCGGGAGAGCATGACGCGCACCTTCTCGCCGCCGGAAAGCACGCTGACGGGCTTGTACACGTCGTCGCCGGAGAAGAGCATCCGGCCGAGGAAGCCGCGCATGTACGTTTCCAGCTGTTCAGGCGAATACTGGGCGAACCACTGCATCATGTTGAGGTTGCAGCCGTCGAAATACTTGCTGTTGTCCTTGGGGAAGTAGTTGGTGGAGATGGTAACGCCCCACTTGAAGCTGCCGCTGTCGGGCTTGATTTCCTCCGCGAGGATGCGGAAGAGGGCGGTCTGCGCCTGTTCGTTCGAGCCGACAAGGGCGATTTTCTGCCCCTTGGTGACGATGAAGGACACATCCTTGAGCAGCTGCACGCCGTCCTGCGTGTAGTTGAGGTTCGTCACTTGCAGGATGTCCTTGCCCGCCTCGCGTTCAGGCGTGAAGCACACCCACGGATAGCGGCGGGAGGAAGCGGGCATCTGCTCAATGGTCAGCTGATCGAGCAGCTTGCGGCGGCTGGTCGCCTGCTTCGCCTTGGACTTGTTGGACGAGAAGCGCTGGATGAAGGCTTGCAGTTCCTTGATTTTGTCCTCGCGGCGCTTCTTCTGGTCGTTCATCAGGCTCTGCATCATCTTGGAGGATTCATACCAGAAGTCGTAGTTGCCGACGTAGAGCTTGACCTGATTGAAGTCGATATCGACGATATGTGTGCAGATATTGTTCAGGAACCAGCGGTCATGGGACACGACGATCAGCGTGCCGGGGAAATTCATCAGGAAATCTTCCAGCCACGCGACAGAGCGGTTGTCAAGGTTGTTCGTCGGTTCGTCCAGCAGCAGGATGTCCGGATTGCCGAACAGCGCCTGCGCCAGCAGCACCTTGAACTTCTCGCCGCCCTTCAGGTCGCCCATGAGCATCGTGTGCATTTCAACGGGCAGCCCCAGACCGGTCAGCAGCGTCGCGGCGTCGGACTCGGCGTTCCAGCCGTCCATCTCCGCGAATTCGCCCTCCAGCTCGGCAGCGCGTTCGCCGTCCGCGTCAGAAAAATCAGGCTTCGCGTACAGCTCGTCCTTTTCCTTCATGATGTCGTACAGGCGCTGATTGCCCATGATTACCGTGTCCAGCACAGGATAGGCATCGTACTTGAACTGATCCTGCTTCAAGGTGGACAGGCGCTGCCCCGCGGGAATCGTCACCGTGCCGGTCGTGGGCTCCAGCTCGCCGGACAAAATGCGCAGGAACGTTGATTTGCCCGCGCCGTTCGCGCCGATAACGCCATAGCAGTTGCCCGGCATGAATTTCAAATCCGCACCCGAAAACAGCTTCTGACCCCCGAAGGTCAGGGAAACATTGCTTACCGTGATCATGGGTTTTCTCCTTACATTTCCGTGGTCGTTCCATTATATACAGACGTACCTTTCTACTATACCATATTCATCCCGGAAATGGAAGGGGGTAGGCGAAAATTCCATGGGAGTTCATGCGTTCGAGGGCGGATGGCGCGACAATGTGCGAGGGGGCGGCAGAGCAGCTTGGGGGCGCGTCTGCGGACGCGCAAAGTTACTGGCAGGGACGCTTC
>OGYC01000540.1_pt1 | contig 40026 bp, 36 predicted proteins | sample 1576461 | NCBI WGS metagenome assembly OGYC01 (sample SAMEA3541569, study PRJEB24748) | human gut metagenome | biome: human gut; feature: human-associated habitat; material: faeces | place: China | collected 2012 | reverse complement strand
TATAAATATTAAAAATGTATTTAATCCTATTATTACTGATAAATAGTTAGGTATATTTTTAGCTAATAACATTTCCAAATGTACCACTAATGAAAATATTCCATAGTAATATAAATATATAAAGATATTTCTTAAAGTTATTCTAAGTAATCTCTTATCTGGTACTTCCAATGATACATTTATTATTCTTCCAAAGATAGTTTGGTTATGGTTAAAATATGGAATGATAATAAAGTAAAGAACCGCTAGTGAAAGATTTATATATTTATTATTTATTAAAATTGATACTAACATTATCATTAGTAGATAGATAAAGATATCTCCTAGAAAGAGTGTTATTCTTCTTAAGGAAGATACTTTTTGTCCTTCTTTTAATGATTTGGTATCGATATCTTCTCTTGTTGGTAAATGTTTTTGGATAGGACTTATTATTAAATATCCCAGAAGACCTCCTAGTGTGTTTATTAATAGGTCATCCACATCAAAATTACGATATGCTCTAGGATAGATATAATATAGTCCTGTTAATTGAGTTAATTCAAAGAATAGTGATATTAAGAGGCTTATAATTATTGTTTTCTTTAATGAACATTTATAGTAGTATCTTAGATAGACTCCTAATGGCATAAACATTATTATATTAAAGATAACAGTATATATACTAGGTATAGTTATTATTTTTAGAATGTTTATTTGTTTTAATTCTATTAGGTCCTCTACTATATCTTTTATGAATGTTAATGGGATTAACTGAGGATTAATCACTTTCATTTTGATTACTTCTTCTTTGGTTGGAAGAGGTAATATTACTAAAAAGTAGATTGTCATTAGATATAAGATAAAAGAATATATTATTAAAGTTCTTAATTTGTTTACTGATCCATAATGATGATATTCATATATTATATATGGTAATGTTATTAATAAGGCTAAAAAAGGAAAGATTATTAAAGCTGCTTTTATTGGTACTAAATAGCTCATCTTATCTCTCCTTTATTATGGTTTTACTACAGTAGTATGTTACTAAGAAATATCCTCCATAGATTACTACTAGAAATACTGCGGTTAATATTATTGATGATAGTAATGATTCTGTTCCTATTGTTTTTAAGATATAGTTAGCAAACTCTATTCCAAATATTGAGTGAATTATAGCTAGTAATAATGGGAATAGGAAGAATACTGCTATCTGTTTAAATAAGGCTTTGTTAATCATTTTCTCATCAGTTCCTATTTTTCTTAACATATTAAATCTTTCTTTATTATCAGTACTTTCAGATAATTCTTTTAGGGCTAAAATAGCTGCACTTGATATTAAGAAAATTATTCCTAGATATAGTCCTACAAATGTTACCATGGCTCCTAGTCCTATAGATGATGCATAGATATCTATTTTAGTATTATATGATAATAAGGTATCTTTGTTAAAATGGTTATTTATTATAGTACTAACTATATCTTCAACATTTTCTTTTTCTTCTTTAGTGTCTGCTTGATAGTTAGCTGCTAAGACATTTTTATATGGATGAATACCTTCTAAGGCATTATCTGGTAATATTATTACTCCTGTATTAGTAGCACTTCCACTTAGTTCGATAATGCCATCTTGACATTCTTGATATTTTGGATAGTAGTCTTTACCATTTATAGTTAGTTTGGTATTATTTTTTAAGGCTATATTTCGAATGCCCGCCATCATCTTATAGTTAGATATAATTACATATTCATTATCTTTTAGAGTTAATTCTTTTTTGCTATATAGTTTTGCTAGACGATTGTAGTCACTTAATTTTACTAAGTCTTCTCTTACGTTATAAGCTAGTGTGGGATAATCTTTTCCTATTTGTTCTATTTGGTCTCCAAAAGAATCTTTTAGGGTTATTTCTTCTAATCTATATATATTTATGTCTACTACTTCTTTTAGATACTTGTATACATCTAATCTTTGTAAGGTATCTTTGACAGTGGTGTTATAATCCTCTATTATGTCTTTTGAAAAGCTTTCTTGTTCTTCTTTAGATAATGGTTCTTGTAATTTTGAGAACTGAATATCAACAGGGACTAAATCTTTTAGATTACCTGATAGAGAGTTCTTTATTGATAATGCTGAGGAAAAGATACATATGGTAAGGAATAACATTAGGCATATTATTGTCATTGAAAAGACTGTGGTATTTATTTTACTACTTATTTGACGAATGGTAAAACTATTTAGTCCTTTGTAGTAGTATTTTTTTAGATGCATTAATATCTTTAGGATTAGACCTGATAGTGACCAAAAGATTAGAAATGTTGATATACAACCTAGGGCTATTGGTATTAATATCCCACTTATAGTATTCATAAGTGGTGAAGTACCAAAACCATCTGTTACTAGATAGTAAGCATATGATAGTGCTATGACCGCAATTATAAATACTATAGTGCAAATGATAGGATTTTTTAATTTTACTTTTTCTGATTTTTTATTACCATGTAATAGATCTATTAGTTTACATTTATTTACAATTATGGTGTTAAATATCATTACTATTAGATACATTATGCTAAAGTATAATAAGGCTTTTAAGGCTGCTGAAGATGAAAATGTAAACTGAAATTTTGTTAGGTCTGCTTCAAACATATTGGCTACTAAGATACTCATTAGTTGTGATAAAACTATTCCTAGGGCTAGGCCAACTCCTAAAGAGATAACTCCTATTATAAGAGTTTCAAAGAAAAGGATTAGAGATATTTTTCTTTTGGACATTCCTAAGGTTAAGTAGATTCCAAATTCTTTGTTTCTTCTTTTTATGAGAAAACGACTGGCATAGATTATTAGAAATCCTAGAATGAATGAAACAAAGACACTTACTCCTCCTAGAATGGTGGTCATTAGTCTTATTATTTCACTTGTTGATGATGATACATTTAGCATTACTGTTTGACTATCTATAGCATTGAAAACATAGAAAATAGCTACTCCTAGTACTAAAGTAAAGAAATAGATAGCATAATCTTTGATACTTTTGGTTATGTTTTTTATAGACAGTTTAAAGAGCATCATTTATGTCTCCTCCTAGTAAGGTTACGACATCTATTATTTTATCAAAGAATTCTTTTCTGGTATCATTTCCTTTACGAATTTCGTTATATATTTTACCATCTTTTATGAAGATTATTCTGGTAGCATAACTTGCGGCATAGGCGTCATGAGTTACCATTAGAATAGTTGCTCCTAGGTTATTATTTAGGTAGGTTAGTTTTTCTAGAAGCATTTTTGAAGACTTGGAATCTAGAGCTCCGGTTGGCTCGTCTGCGAGTACTAAGCATGGATTTGTTATTATGGCACGAGCTGCTGCTACTCTTTGTTTTTGTCCTCCACTCATTTGGTAAGGATATTTTTTTAGTACTGATTCGATATCTAGTTCTCTTGCTACTTTCTTTATTCTTTTATCTATTTCTTTGGGACTTACATTTTGAATTGATAAGGCTAGTGCTATATTTTCATAGGCTGTTAAGGTATCTAATAAATTGAAGTCTTGAAAGATGAAACCTAAGTCTTCTCTTCTAAACTTGTTTAAATCATTTCCTTTTAGTTTTGTTATGTCAGTTCCTCCTACAAAAATATGTCCGGCGGTTACTTTATCAATTGTGGATATGCAGTTTAGTAATGTTGTTTTACCTGAACCTGAAGAACCCATGATAGCGACAAACTCTCCTTTTTCTACTTCAAATGATATGTTATCTATGGCTTTAGTTAAACTTGATTTACTTCCATAGTATTTTTCAATATTTTCTATTTTTAGTATATTTTCCATATTATTTTCCTTCCTTTCGTAATTAATAATACTAGATAATAGGATATTTGTCGTAAGTTTAATATTACAGTATATTACTTTTTTGTAAGGTTAGTCTTCTGGGTGATAAAGTTTATTTTTACCAAAGGTTATTTTGACAATGGTATATTCTTTTTCTTCAGATTCTATCTCTATTTTATGACCTAGTTTGGTACATAATTTTTTTGCTATGTATAGACCCATGCCTGTTGATTTGATTTTATCTCTGCCATTAGTACCGGTAAAGGATTTTTTGAAAACATTAGGGATATCACTTTTTGGTATGCCAATACCGTTATCTTTGATAAATAAGGTTATTTGACTACTATCTTCATGGGTCTTTATTTGGATATAGGAGTTTGGAATATCTTTTTTGTATTTGATGCTGTTATTGATAATTTGATTTAAAATGAATTCTAACCATTTGGTATCGGTATAGACTTCAGTATTTTTTATATTGACGATTAGGTCAATTTTATTTTCTAAGAGGTCATCTTTATTTTTAAGGGCTACTGATGAGATTATTTTTTCTAGTTTTACTTTTTTGAAGATAAAGTCTTCACTGGTATAGTTACTTCTTACATAATAGAGGATTTGGTCGATGTAGTTATCTAGTCTTTTTATTTCTTCAATGTATTCTTTTGGCACTTGGTTTTTATGATTATGGGTCATAAGTATTAGACTTGATATTGGTATTTTTACTTCGTGTATCCACATCTCAATATAATCTTTGAAGTCTTTGGTGCTATTTATGTAACTACTGACATTTTCAATCATTGATTTGTTGATGTCATATAAGGTGTTATATATTAGTTCTTCTTCATAAGTAGTTGGTTTGGGTAATGTTTCTAGAACTAGGTATTTTTTATCTAGATTTTTGGTATTGGTTATGATGGTTGTATAGAAGGCTCTTTTTCGGAAATATGATATTAGGAGGGCTATGATTAGTGTTAATAGTAGTAATACTATGGTTACTATTATTAGTTCCTCTGGTACTTTGAAGGCTATGTCTAATAGGGTTATTAGAATTATTGATATGATAGTAATAATGATTATGGTTATTTTATCTTTTAAATAGTTTGTTAATTTCATAATAGTATATATCCTTGTCCTTTTCTTGTTTCTATGGCATTTGGATAACCAAAGTCCTCTAGTTTACTTCTTAGTCTACTTATATTTACGGTTAGAGCATTATCATTTATGTATTCTTCATTATTCCAAAGAATGGTCATTAGTTCATCTCGTGATACAATTCTATTTTGGTTATTTAATAAGTGCTGAAAGATTAGCATTTCATTTTTGGTTAGTTCTAATTCTTTGTTACTACCAGATAAGGTACCTCGTGATGGCGAGACTTCTAAATCTTTATATTTTAGTACTTCAGTACTATTATCTAATCTTTTGAAGATATTTTGTATTCTTAGTAATAGAATGGTTGGGCTATAAGGCTTGGTTATGTAATCGTCTGCTCCATAGGATATTGATAATATTTCATCTGTTTCATTTGTTCTTGATGTTACCATTATTACTGGGATATTTGTTTCTTTTCTTATTTCTTTTAGTAGTTGTTCTCCATTTTGATATGGTATGTTTATGTCTAATAGTATTAAATCTACATTTGCTCTTAGTATTTCTTCTTTGGCATTTTTATAGTCTTTTAGTACTAGTGCACCATAACCTGCATTTACTAGTAGTTCATATAGTTCTTTAGATATTATGGGGTTATCTTCAATTATCATTATTTTTTTCATATATAGTCCTTCTTTCTATAGTTCTATTATATCATTATTTATGTTTCTTTTATATTACAAGTTTGTAAGGTAGAAGAAAAAGACTTTTTTGTTAAGTCTTTCGTTCTCTTCAGGGGGCGCCCTAGTTCTAATTTGGCTAGTTTTAGAAAATATTAAAGCCCTTATAAAATAAGGGTTTGTGTACTTTTGAGTTTATTAAAATTTACTTAAAATTAATGGAATTTATAGGTTTGTGTACCTAAAAATGTACCTAAAAATATTCCTTAAATAGCTTTAATGCATCAAATTTAACAATAATATCTTTCATAACTCCAACAAATTTTTCATTAAAATTTTCTGTTTCATTTAATTCTTTAATTTCTGACTGCATTTCCTTAATTTTATTTTTATTATTACTAAAATATTTACGAGTGATATCTAAATATAAATATTCATCATATTTTTTTAATAAAGATTTTAAATTATCAACATTATCAATTAAGTTTATATCTAACAAAAATACTATTGCATATAAATCATATATATCACTCATATCATCATTATTAGAAAAATAATTTAATGTTAAAAGCAATAACATTTTACAACAATTAATATTTAACCTAAAAACTGTTCTAATATTGTTTAAATTTTCTTTATCATTTTGAATTTTATATACATAGGTTTTAACTATAGAAGGATGTGTAAAATCACATAGATACTTATAAAAATTATTTAACTCATCTAAAACTTCTTTTTCATCTTTACAATCTATAAATAATTCACTAAACAAACTTTTATAATTATTAGCAACTATTTTTCTTATATTATATGGCTTTAAAAATTCTTTTCTTTCTTTTTCTAAATCAGGAATTACAAACTTTGGATTCTTTTGCTTTTCTTTTTTATATTTTTCTTTTAATACCTTAGTATAAATATCTTTATCATAATGTTTATACATATCATATGTTTTCTCGTCAAAATAAATTGCTATAGAAAACATAATTGCTTCAAATGAACTTCTTAATAAACATAATGAATCTATATATTCATCATTTTCTATTAACGATAAACAATTATTAATTGAATTTTTAGCTGACTCTAAAAATATAAAGCTTTCTTGTGGAATTTTTTTATTATTTTTTGATAATAATAAATATTTATTAATCTGATTATCATATATTTTATTATACACATTATATAATTTTAATTTATTTTCATACATAATACCACCAACTTATCAACTATATATTATAACAAAAAAAGAGAAAAAATTAATCTTCTATTTTTATTTGACCATTCATTAACAATGGTAGTATTTTATTTTTCAAAGAGACTAGTTTATTATTTTCTTCTCCTATTTTTATTATCAAATCAAATAATTTTTTTGTATTTTTATTGAATTTTATTATTTCAGAATCAGTTGGAACATAACATTCTAATTGTGCAAGTTCTAGTGGGCTTAAATTTTTTTGATTTCCACCCGCGCTTATATTTGCAATCTTTTTTTGATAGTATTTTGTATTTAATAGTAAATATATATACTCGCTATATAAATCGTTATATAAATTGATTATTCCTACCCTCTGATTTAATAATTGATAATTACTTACAACAAAGGATATTCTACCAGTAATTCCTGTCAATGAAATTAACATATTACCTTTTGATAACATTTGAAATTTTTTTATATCGTCAGGAATAACATTTACTGTATCGCATTCCTCTTCGTCAACAAAAACTCCATTTACATTCTTTATTGTAATAATTTTATAACTACCGTTTTTTACATAAGAATTTGAATTGAATGAATAACCACTTCCTATATTTGCAACATCTTTTATTATCCCATTTTTATTTTGTAATTTATTTGCAAAAGCATACTCGAATTCTTTATTTAATATGCTATGTATCTTTTTTTGTATACTATCATTTAATTCTATTTTTTTGTCAATTGGTAAAAGAAATTTCAATATATTATCTTGCATTGATTTATTGGGGATTTTTAATGTCAGACTTTTTAAATAATCTATATTAATATTATCTTGTATACTACCTGATACAGATGATTTAACCGAACTCTTAATATATTCAAAAACATAATGCATAAATTCGTTTGAACAAACATTTTCAAATGCTTCAAAACCAACAACGCTATCGGGAAAACACATTGGATATTTTAATAATGCTGATTCTGCAATGTTAGCTGCTATAGTTATACATAGTGTATTTGTCGGCCACAATTTACTTTGTTTTAATCCAAAATCATTGTATTCAACAAAATGTTGATTAACATAAAGATTGGAAGATTTAACTTCTCCAGTTTGTATTAAAGGAAATCCTCCCCCATCAAATAATTTTTTATCATTACGGGGTCTATGTTTAGATTTCCCTCTACTAAATTCACCAAGTTCATCTATCCTTTTTGTATCCCATGACATATTATATTTAGTTGAATTATAAATCATAGTCTAAATCCTTCATTTTATCTATTATATCTTTTTCTAATTTATCTGATTCATCAAATAAATTTATTAATTCTATCATTTCTTTTGATATATATTCTTTAAATTCTGACTTAGATAAATTACAACATGGAATTTCTAATTCGAAATACTGACCTGGATTTAAATAAAAGTTATTATTCTTTATTTCATTAATACTAACTGAAACGGAAAAATCTTTTTCAATCACTTTATTCATATAAACATTAGTGATTTTTTCTAAATCAATTGGATGCAATATGGTTCTTTGTTTTTTTCCTTCTTTTATTTTTTCTCCAAGATCACTAGCATCAATTAAAAGCACATTATCATCCTGTTTATTTTTACTTATTAGTAAAACAGATACATTGGTTCCGGTAGTAGCAAATACATTTGAAGGCATACTAATAACTCCATTGATATAGTTTTTATTTATAATGTATTCTAAAACTTTTCTTTCTACACCAGTTTTAGCAGTCAAAAATCCAGTTGGAACTACAATTGCAGCTTTACCAAAATCTTTTAATGAATATAATATATGTTGAATAAATAATACATATATTGGCATTTTATCAACATCTTTTTTTGGAATTGTTGGCACACCACAGCAAAATCTATCTTTGTATTTATCATCGGCAAGTTGATCTCTTGTTTCACTAAAATCTGTTTTAAAAGGAGGATTACTTACTATATAGTCAAACTTTGCTAATCCATTCTTTTCTTTATTTAAATGGGCTGGATTTAACAACGTATCACCATGAATGACATTTCCTAGGGAATGAACTAAATTATTCAAAATTAAGTTTAATCTTAAAAATTCATTTGATTTTTGTGAAATATCTTGAGAATATATAGTACAATTTTCTTCCCCTATTTGGTGAGCTAATGCTAATAACAAAGTCCCAGAACCTGCTGCCGGATCATATATTGTTACATTTTGCGTTGGATTTGGTACTAATATTTTAGCTATAATTCTAGCTATTGAATTAGGTGTATAGTATTCTGCATACTTACCAAAATCTTTATTGTAGTCTTTAATTAAGTATTCAAATATGGTTGCAAAGAAGTCATATTTTTCTGAAAAAGCATTTTCAAAACTAAATTCTACTAGTTTAGATATCATTGCTCTAAAGAATGCATTTCTTTTATCTGATTCAGTTATATACTGAGATAATGTGTCAAATAATTTAATTTTTTCTTTAGAACCAGTTTTGACAGAAAATATGTCAACATTATCATTAGAAATTCCTATTAAAGCATTATCAAATAATTCATAAAATTCTGGAATTGTTGAATTTTGATTGTTAAATAATGTACTTATTCTATATGAATTTTGAATTTTAGCAACATTGGCACCCATTCTCATTGTTAATATTGAAAATTGTTCGGGACTTAAAGAATCTAAATATTTTTCTACTTCTTTCGTAGTTGAATTTTCATTAAGTTCTTTTGCTATTTTTTTTGTTTCATATATGAATTTATCATTTAAGTATTTGTATAAGAAAATTTCTGTTATTATTTTATATTCACTTGATGCGTTCCCTAGTCCATATGTAGAACATACACTTTTTAACTCATCAATCATTTTTTCTGTTTTTCTTATTATCTCTCTTTCAGTTGTCATAAGTTTAGACTCCTTTCTACTAAGTATGTTTCAACAATAACTTCTGTAAAGAATTGAACTTCATCTATTACAATTGTAATGTTATGTTTATCGAATTCATCTAAAGTCATTGGCATAATTGTTCGTTTAAAGTAAGATTCTGTATCCATAATATCGTATTTTCTTAATAGAATATCATCTATTTCATTTTTTAAATTTGTTAATATTTCATATAAATCAACTTGATTAAATTCAGGAATTCTTTCTAATACTCTCTTATGAATCTTAACATATTTTTCATCACCAGAATATTTTACTAGTAACCTATTATTACTTTCATTTAACGAGTGAATTTTTTTCATTAAATCATCTAATTTAACTGTATTATTATTCATATCTGCTACTGTTAAATCTTCAAAATTAATTGATGTAAATAAGTTATTATATTCTCTAAATAGAAGAATATATTTCATATCATCTTTATCAATATTGATTAAGAATTCTTTTCTTACTTCATCAAATTTTTGTTTATATTTATCTGCTATTACTAATTCTTCTTCACTGATTTTTCTGAAGTTAAAATCAATATTAGCTAAAGCTACATTAAGCATACTAGTGGTATCTTGATTTTCTTTGTTGGTTAAATTTATTATATCAATTCTTCTTTCAACCTCATGAACCATTTTACTTACTCTATCAATTTTAATTCTACCTAATAAATCATTATATCCAAATGCTTTAATAACATTATAAAGATCTTTGTAAGTAATCATTGTTTTCTTTAAATCGATTAAATTTTTCTTTTCTAGTTCGTTAATTTGTTGAGAGAATATTTCAAGATTTTCACTATCGTATTCAAACAATTTATTTTCGATATCTTTTATACTTTTTTCAATTTCTTCTTGTGACAAAAAGATATTGCTATAAGTTTTAAAATCTTCACCTAATTGTTGTTGTAACTCATTGAAATATGCAGCATTTGTTCTATCAAATTCTTCTCTTATATCTGCAAAATCTACAACATACCCATATTTAAAATTCTTATATGGTCTATTAACTCTTGTTAAAGTTTGTAATAAATTATGTGCTTTTATAACTCTGCCTAAATAAATTTTCTTTAGTCTTGGAGCATCAAAACCAGTTAATAACATATTTTGAACTACTAAAATGTCTATTTTGCCTTTTTTAAAATCATCTACTTCTTCACTTCTTGTTTTTTTATCATCTTCGTTATAAAGGATTAATGCTTTTGATAAATCATAATCTGATAAATCGTTAAATACATTTCGAGCTTGTGCTTGTGAATCACAAACAATCATTCCGCCAATAGTTTCATCATTATACAATAATCTAGATTTTTTAAAATCATCTACTATATATTTAGTTAAAGCTTTTGTATATTTAGGATGTGCATATATTTCTTCTTCCTTAGATAAACCTAGTGTTTTTTTTATTTCATCCAAAGTATTATTTAATTCTGTTTTATATGATGTTTCAATACCCTCTCTAATTAGTTTTAAAGTATAGCCATCGGCAATTGATTTATTATAATAATATTTGTGAATATAATCTCCAAAAATATCTTTTGTACTATAATTTTCACCAATTAATGGTGTGCCTGTTAATCCAATAAAAATACCTTCTCTATCAGATGCAAATAAATTTGCAAGAAAAGAACCTTTTGGATTATAACTTCTATGTGCTTCATCTAAGAAATATATTCTTTGTACATCTACATTATAATCAGCTTCTTTAACACTAGAATCCTCTGAAAATTTTTGTATATTTACAACATTAATTGTTAAATTGCCAGTTTTTGAAACAGTAGATGTTTCTTTAATAGTATCTTTAAATTCTTCTTTTGAATTTACTCTTGTAACTTCTAGTCCTCTTGCAGTAAATTCTTGACTAGTTTGTTTTAATAAATCTAATCTATCTACTACAAAATAGAATTTTGCAACTTTGCCTTTTTTTTGAAAATAATCAGTTAAATATTTTACATTATAATATGCTAATGCTGTTTTCCCAGAACCTTGCGTATGCCATATTACACCTTTTTTAATATTTTTATCTAATGTATTCTCAATGGCTAATGTTGCAAAGAACTGTTGATATCTCATTACATGTTTTTGTATTTCAATAATTCCATCCTTATTAGATTTTTCTACATAGGTGATTCCATATTTTAACAATTTTAAAATTCTTGATTTATGAAATAATGATGTTAATAATCTATTAGTTGGCGAAGTGCTACTTAAATTAGTGGAATACTCTGGCGTACCTTTAATAGAAACATAATTATTATCTTTTAAAATATTATTTTCTTGATTATAATCTAAATCTTTAATTTTGCTAAAAATAGAAGTATCTTCTTCTCTAAAACAGTTAAAAAATACATTATTATAACTTGGTGTTCCATAAAATGCACCTTCTATTGGTACGACTGAATCTTCGTTATATTCTTGATTATTTGAAAATAATAATAATTGTGTAATATTAACAAATTTTTTAAATTTTTTATTTTTAAATCTGTCATTAATTCTATTTCTTTCTGCCAATATACCTTCTCTATTATTAGGCTTTTTTACTTCTAAAAATCCTAATGGCATACCATTTATCAACATAATAACATCTGGTCTAAACTCATCTTCACCATTTTTATATGTTAGTTCAGTTACAACATTATATGTGTTGTTCGTTTCATTTTCAAAATCAATTAATTTAATTCCTTTATATCCATTAATCAAGTATTTATAAAATTGTCTTCCTAAATCATCATTTTCTAATGAAAATGATAATTCACTAATTAATTTAATTATATTCTCATCAGATAATTCTAAATTATTAATTCTATTGATACTTTCTTTAAATATATTTTTAAAAATGTTTGTTTCTTCATCAATTTCATTTTTATACTCTTTTAGAGATAAATACTTATAGCCTAATCTAGTAGCATGTACTAAGGCTGGAATCTTTACTCTTGTATTTTCAGAGAACTCACCCATTTTTTCACTCTCCTATTTTTTATAATTACCTATTTAATTGTTTTTCAAAGCTTTGTTTTAATATATATTTTATATATTCTATATCTGAATCTAAATTAACAAAAATGCAACGGTCATTTGTCCATTTATATGATTCCGCTAATTCTACTACAAGACCTTTCGGGTCGGCATAATCACCAGTCATAATAACATATTTCAAACTATTAACTTGAAACCATAACTCAATAAAATTTTTACCATATGAATATGATAAATATACTGAAGTAGTATTTTTTTTAATATTTTCATTTAAAGATAAAATATAATTATCTAATTCATTAAATATATTTAATAATCGTTCATTAGTATTATTTGATAATTTTTTAAATTGTTCTTCATCATAAAAGACTTCCCTTTGTGTTTTATCTTCTTCTTTATATTCTGGAATATATACATCAGTCTCTACGTCATTATCATTTATCATAAATTCTAATCCTAATACTTTTTTCTTTTCTGCCAAATTAGGAAATTTAAACTCCCATTCATTTTCAATAAAGGTTAAGATTTCAAGTCCTCTATTTAATATTGTTTTTGGAGTCCATTCTTCATACTGTGCAACTTTTTGCTCACTTCTTGAACCTATCATATATCTATTCTTTTTATCCGCAAAAGAATTATTTTGTAATTTACTATTAATTCTTTTAGATAATGGCAACATATTTCCTAAACTACTAGATAATAATTTTCTTTCTTTTTCAGAGTACATATTAAACCTTTTTTCCCAATATTCATTGACTGCTTTTTGTGGATAAATATGTTCTACAGAATAAGAATCTTTTGGATCTTGTTTAAAATAATCACTTGGATTTAATTTTTGTTCTGATGGTGTTGAAGTATTATTAATGTCATAAACGTATAATAAATATTTTAATGTTCCCCAACTATAATAACCATCTCTTTTAAATAGTTTTCTAAATTTATCTACAACTCCTGAGGATTCTATTACATTGTTGTCACTCATATAATCTATCTTTGTAATAACATCTAAAACATCTGAAACACTAATCTGATTATAATATAAATCACGAGCTAAATTATAGAATACACTGTTATCATATGTAGAAAAATATCCATTTAATCTGTAATGTAAGAAATTAAACCTTTCAATATATTTTAAACATTTTATTTTATCTTCTTCACTAATTTCTATTTTAGATAAAAGAACAGTAATTAGAGGTCTAGCATTAACGTGACCTAATTCTTTTAATCTAAACAAATATTTTTTCATTTCTGCTGAATATGTTTCTGACGGAAAATACATATTATACCAATATTGAATCAACTCTTTTAAACTATTAACATAATATTTAATATCTACTAGTGTAAGATTAATCTGCTTATCATTTATTATTATATTATCTTGAACATTTTCTTCTTGTTCCGATTTTTCTAATTCATCTTCAATCTCAGTATTTATAGTAAGATTCGTTAAATCAGGTACATACATATTTGTTGGATCTATATTTTGTTGTATAAAATATTTATTTAATAAATAAGTATAATATGGTATGGTCTGATTGCCTTGTATTTTTCTTGTTTGATAACCAAAATAGATCATCCAATGATTTTGTAAAAATTCATCATCACTTAGTGGATAATTTTTGTTTTTTCCCAAGTATCCATATATTTCTCTCCATGTATCATTTATATCAGCTCTAACTTGTTTTTTTTCATCTTCTGGGTTATCAAACAAGGTAGATAAATATATCAATCTATTCTTTAGTAACTCTAAATAAGATAGTCTCTTTCCTCTATTATTCATAGTTTCAAAAGCTACATATACATTAAAGTCATCTTTTATGTCATATAAATTAAATTTTAATTGAAGTGTAATTTTTCTATATATTTCTTCTAATTTTTGAATGCCATATTGCTCAACATAATTTTCTATTCTATTTTTGAAAAATTTTTTTGCATTATATAAGTTTAAAGTATAAAATGTTTCTTCTATCGTTCCGTTGTTTGGTTCTCCTAATATCACGTGTCTAAAATATTGATAGCTAGGATTATCCTCTTCATATCCAAATTTATAAGTTCTAATAATATTGTTTGGTTTTGTTTTATATAAATATTTATCTACAATTTCGCTTAACAATGTACTATTTAATTCCTCTATATTTTTTTCTTTACAGTATGAAACAATTTCATTAATTAGAATAATTAAAGTAGTCAATCTTTGTTGACCATCTACAATTTCATAAACAGTAAATCCAGAATTAACTAACCATTTTTCTTCATTCCATTTATCTACTGAATTTATAATACTGTTTGGTTCTAATTTTTTTAAAGAAATCATTCCTGTATAGTGTTCTTGAAATGGTAAAAGACTAGTTAAATCACTCCAGAATTCTTCTAATTGTTGATTAGACCAAGAATATCCTCTTTGGTAATCTGGAATTCTAAAAATTGTTTCATTAAATAATTTTTGTAAAGATAATAAATCATTCATACTTTTCCTCCTTTATGACACTATGACGTTAACTTAGGATATATACTATACCTTTTTCTAGTGTCATTCTGTCATTTATTAATCAATTATATCACTTACTGATACATTGTAATATTCAGCTAATTTCTTAACTGCCTCATTACTTAGTTTTCTACTACCTTTTTCATATTTGTTATAAGTAGATAAATCTATTTCTAAATATTTTGCTAATTCTTTTTGAGATTTATTATTCTCTAATCTCAAATTCTTAATTCTAAGCCTAATTCTAGCTTGTGTCTTTTCTTCTTCTTTATCAAAATATTTATACATTTCTTTAAAAGTAACCTTAACATACTTCGGTGTATTGTCTGCTACTTTTAAAGCAAATTTAGATAATTCTAATGATTCTTTATCAGATAACTCTGGCATATTTTCAAAAAAGTAATTTGTTGATACTTTATAAAATTTAGCTAAATCTTGTAGTACACCAATAGGTACCATTCTATCACCTAATTCATAGTGTTTATATGTAGATGTATTTACTCCTACTACTGAACATATTTCTCTTTGAGTTAAATTAAATTGCTTTCTTAATTTACTCATATTTGTTCCTATAGTAACATCCATTGGTTTTCTTTTCTCCATAGAATTACCTCCTATTTTCCTCTATAAATCTATTATAACACAAAATTTCCATTTTGGAACATTTAATACAAAATTTGTCGAAAAAACATAAATTTAAAATTTTTTAAATTTATGTAAATCACAATTTGACATTGTGGAACTTATTTATTATGATGATTATAACGGTTTCCACATTGGAACTTTTAATTTAATGCAAGATATGCCAATTTTGAATTTGTGATTTGTTCTTTGACAACTAAATAGAGTCAGATATTGTAAACACCCTATTCTGCTGGCTCGTTAAATAAATACAAGTGGTGCCTAGTGATTACCCTATTGGTACGGGAGTTATAGAATTACTAAAATTCTAGGTTTATGGGACTCTCTGCTCTCTTGACCTACATGAAAAGAAAAATAAATATAGAAAGAAGGATGATTAAATGAAAAGCAAAGAAAATTACATTAAATATTTTACTGATAATGTTGATGAATTTGAATTACCAGCTTATATATGCCAAGCTATTTTTAATTTAAATAAATTAGCAAATATGAGTGAAGAAGAAATTTATAAAAAATATAAATTCACAAACAATTGTGATAGTGAAAAAAATGAAAGAAAGGCTTTATATAAAATGTTAGTTGATATAGAAAAATTAGATCCTAGCATTCCATATAATAAATATTATTTAAATTATTTTAAATAAGGAGGTTGATATATGTCCGCAGACGAAACTTTAGAATTATTATCAAAACAATGGTGCTCTCTAAAAGATTTAATAAAATTAACTAATCTTGGAAGAAATTCAGTACTAAAAATTAGAAAAGAAATTATTACTGATTTAGAAGATAAAGGTTATAAATTACCTGGTGGATTAATACCTATGTGTGAAATTGTTGATAAGTTAAACATCAATATTAATTATTTACAAAATATGGCAAGGATGAGAATAAGATGATACCTATAGAACAAATAAATATAGACATTAAAAAAGACAACATTATTGAAGGAATAATGAAGTCTAATGGATTATATTGTTTAGTTGTAGAACCTAAAGTTGGCAAATCATTTTTAGCACTACAGATTGCCAATTCTCTAACTAACAATAAAGAGTTCTTGGGATTCAAAGTAAATCCCACTCCTGTTTTATATATTAGTACAGAACTCTCAAGTTTACAACTTAAGGAAAGATTCTGAACATAGGTTATGTTTAACTGATGACTTGCAATTAGAATTAAAGGAATTCTCAGAAAAATATAATGGGAAATTTGTAATAGTTGATATTATGTATGGTATTGATTATGGCTGTGAATTGGATATTAATAACTATAGTGATGTTATGAAGAAGATGTTTGATAAATATAGAGAACTATCTAAAAAATATAATTTAACATTTCTATTAGTACACCATTTAAATAAAGAAGGTAAAACTTTAGGTAGTACCGGTATAGATGGAAATATGAATGGTATATTAACTCTAATTAATAACAAAGACAATACTTATACATTAAAAATAATTAATAGAGATTTTGAAGAACAAAGTCTTAACTTGATAAAAGATAAATTAATTTTTGAAGTAATGAAAGAAAATAATACTGAATTAGATTTTAATCTATCTGCATTTATGAGATATGTAATTAAGAAGAAGGAAATTATATTTACTCCAGCTGAAATAGTAGCTGAGTTAAACTTATTAATTACCCCTTCTCGTTTTGGTAGATTATTAAATAGTAATATTAAAAGATTAGAACAAGAAGGTATATATGTTGAGTTAAATAGAACTGCTACTTCTAGAAATTATAAAGCTAAGTTTATTGAACCATTTAGCTTAGAAGAATAAGGTTTTAGGATTTATCCTAACTCACATTTTGGGCTATGCCCTAGTGAGATAAGTCATAAAATGACTAATTTACCAAAAAGTATTTAAAATTCTGTGAAATTAATGTATAATATAGATAATTTTTTAGGAGGCAGTAATATGGTAGTAGGCGTTAACATATCAAGTTTTAGATTTAAAAAGAAAAATGCAAAAAAAGAAGAATTTATTCCATTTTATTCTGATTTTTCAAAGTACAAAAAAGATTGTGCATATTCTTGTGAAAATGTTATAAAAGTTATTGAAGAGTTTTATAAATCTAAAATTTTACCAGAACAATTAGATTATCACAAAAAATATTTTGGAACTAAAAAGGATTCTTTTAAAATTGAAGAAAAAAACGAAAGAATATACATTTCTTTTACTGTAATATGTGGAGCATATGGAATAAAATCAGAAATAACTGATATTGATACTAATGAAATATTGTTTAAAAGAAAAATAAATAATGCTGACGTAAAAGATTTTAGAATTATGTTTGCTTTTGCTAAAGATCAAAATGGATTTGAAATAAATAAAGGTGTAGTATTGTTTGAGGTAATTGGGCAATATGGTGTAAAGACTTTAACAACTAATAAATTCAAAGAGTTTTTATCAAATGATTTTCATGTAATGCCGTTTTTTTACACTGTATCAACAAGAGAAGCATTTGAAAAATTAGTTGAAACCGGAAGTTTCAAAAAAATAAATTTAATAAAAAATGAAGTTAACCCTGAATTTTCAAACATTTTAGGCATTAATTGTGGAAAAGAAGTAAGAACTGTCGCTCTAACCTCAATTAAAGAAAAGAAAAACTTTGTTGACAAATTACTAAATCTTGCAACATCAGATAATGAAGTTTATGAAATTGATGATGAATATGATGATATTTCAATCACAATAGATATGGGTGGTCGAACTAAAACAACAAGCATTAAAGATATCGGATCATTATATATAGTTGAAAAACTTCCTGATGATGTTTTGGATATAGACGGTGAAATGAACATACCAAGAATTGATATTGCAATGACGCAATATGCTGATGATTATTTAAATAACATAGTCGAAGGAGATGAGGTTGTTGATTAAATTATTCATTTTAATAATTGCAATTTATCTTTTTGTATATTGTTTTGTGGTAAAACAAGATTATATAAACGTATCACAAGTTATTAGAAAACAAATACAATCTATACTAAAAAAGAAATCAGAAAGAAGAAAAAGTGATATATATTCTTTTACGAACATATACATTTTACCTTTATTTTTAGCATTCTTTTCTGCATTAGAAAACATAATAAGCAATAATTTTTACGATAATATTATTGTTATTCTTGCTATTTTAGTATCTGTTTTTCTAACATTAATTAGCATTTTAACATCTAAAAGTTATAAAACTAAAACAGAAAAACAAAAAATTATAGTCGATTTAACTTTTAATAATGTTTATTTCTTAACTGTTATATCAACACTATTATTAATACTATGCTTTTTAAAAAGTAGTATTAGTAATATAGAATTAAATTTTTTAGAAAATATTCCTATAATATGTAAAATATTTAATATTAATAATTTTAGAATTTTCTTTAATACTATAGTTATATATTTAATTATAGAAATTGTTATGCATTTACTAATTGTACTAAAAAGAATACAACAAATATTTTTTATCACATTTGACGATTGAACAACCCCTAAGGTTGTTTTTTTTTCGTATAAGGAGGTTGATATATGTATGATGGAAAATAAGTATTAAGATTTGTTAATAATTATAAAACTAAAGATTTATATCTTATAGGTAATGAAATGAATAAAAGAATTGGTACAGGTAATTATGATTCAGAAAGAACTAAATTTAATGTTCATTATAAAGATATTAATAAAAGTAATCTATATCAAGAAGTTAAATCTATTTTAGAAAATAGAAAAATTGAATATTCTCATAAAACTAAAACAAATATATTAAATGGTGTAACATTTACAAGTGGCCCAGAGTTTTTTATGACTCTTGGTTTACCATTTAAAGAAACTGATAGAGTTTATCAATCAGGTGATAAGAAAGGTCAAAATATATTAGTACCTGATATTAAATCTAAAGTGGATATACCTTATGAAGTAACTAAATATTTTAATTGTTGTATGAAGTTTTTAGAAGATTTAGTCGGTAAAGGAAATATAGTAATGGCTCAAGTTCAGTAGGATGAAGATACACCTCACTTGCAAGCTTACTTCTTACCTATTGTTAATGAAGTTAAAAGAAAACGTTATAAGAGAGATTCAGAAGGTAATTTAGTTAAAGAAGATGCTAAAACCATATTACTTAGAGATAAAGAAAATAAAATTATTTATGAATCTGTTAAAGGTAATTTTTTAAATAATGATCAATTTTGGAAGGATTTAGGTGGTAGAAATTCTTTTGCTAATATTCAGGATAAATTTAATAAATATATAACTAATTGTGGTTACAAATTAGATAGAGGTAATATTGGTTCTAATAAAGTTCATCAAACTAAACTAGAATATAAGATAAACGAATTAAAATCCAAAATTAATAATTTATATAAAGATATTGAGAATTATAATATTGAATTAAATAAATCTAAAGAAGTTTTAGAAAATAATATTAAAACTAATACTTTAAATATTAAGAAAAATATTATTGGATATAGTTCTAAGGACGTTAAAAAATTAATTGACTACTCTACTGATTTAGAAAGATTAAATAATATAAATAAAAACAAATTAGATTCTAATGAAAGTAAAATTAATTCTTTATCAATAGAAAATAATTTTTATAAAAATAATAAGGAATTAATTAAAACTAAGCAATATGTGTATAAACAAAATATAGAATTAAAAAATAAAGATGATGAAATTAAATATTGGAAAAATGCATTTAACAAAGTATCCGATGCTTTAGATATTAAGTTAAATAGAAAACCAATGAAATATGTAAGTGATTACATTAGCTTAGCTGATTCAATTAAAGATACTAAGAAACTTAAGAAAGAGGCTGAAGAATCTGCTGATGAATTCCATAAGTTATTTGAATTATAGAAAGGATGTGATATTTATATCAATAAGACAAGCTAAAAGTAATGAATGTACTAAAGATGGTAGAAGTTGGTATGTTGATTTAACCTATAGAGATTTATTAGGTAAAAGGCATAGATATCACTCTAAAAAAATTTGCTACTCGTAGAGAAGCAAAAGATCATGAAGCAGAATTTAAAGTGAAAATTAAAAATTAAACTGAATTTACTGATTTAACTTTTAAAGATTTAATACAAGAACATTATCAATATCAACAAGATAAAGTTAAGGTAACTACTCTATCTAATTATAGAAATAAGATGGTATATTTAGAGCCATTAGAAAATATTAAATTAGAATCTTTTAATATTAGACATTTTGAAATGTGGAGACAATTTATGAATAGTAAACCTATTTCTACTAGATATAAAAATGGTGTTTATAAATATTTAAAAGTATTAATGAATTTTGGTACTAAATGGTATGATATTAACTTCGTTAAAGTTTATAATAAAATGACTAACTTTACTAATCTAAATGAAAGAAAAAAAGAAATGCTATTTTATACATTAGATGAATTTCAAAGATTCTTATCTGTGGAAACTAATTTAAAATTTAGATGTGCATTTCAAACTTTATTTTATTGTGGCCTTAAAAATGGTGAATTAAGAGGATTAACTTGGAATGATATAGACTTTAATAAAAGTACTTTATCTGTTAATAAAAATATTGTTAAAGTACCTGACCATGAAACTTGTAAACCTTATACTGTTACTAGTCCTAAAACAAGTTCAAGTTATAGAACTATACCTATCCCAAATTTCTTATTAAAAGATTTATCTGATTTATACAATGGCGATGCTAATTATTATGGCTTTAGAGAATCTTGGTATGTATTTGGTAATATTGATCCATTATCTGCTACTACTCTACTAGATAGAAAAACAAAGAATGCTTTTATGGCTAGAGTTAAAGATATTAGAATACATGACTTTAGACATAGTTGTCCTTCTTTACTAATAGATAGTGGTGCTAATATTACTTTAGTAGCTAAATATCTTGGGCACACAAAAATAGATGAAACTTTAAATACATATTCCTATATGTATCAGAATAGACTTGATACTATTGTTAATATTATTGAGTTACAAAATAGCAAGCTAAATAATAATGTTATTGAAATTAAACCAACTATTTTATTAGAACATAAAGAAACATTACCTGAACCAGAAGAAGATTCATATTATGAAGAATATGAAATAGTTAAACCTAAAAACAAAGATGACCTAGTCCTTTAACGGACTAGGTCCCTTTTTTTCGTTTACTATGGTTTCATTAATTATTCAAAAAAATCCTCAAACAACTCACGTATAACGGTTTCTTTAAACTCAGAATCTGTTTTAAAAGAATCTATTACCCATGATAAATACAAATCTTTAGTTATACCAAAATTACCCAAACAACTTATAAATCCTTTATCTGGATATTTCCTTACTATAAGATCATAATCTTTAGAGCTTAATGTTTTATCTAGTTCTTTAATAAAGTTCTCAAACACCTGCATAAAATTAGTTTTGTTTTCGCTATTCATTAAATCAATTTTTTCACTAAATTCTTGCATATCACCACTAAAATCAAGTTTCGTTGATTTTTGATACTTTGGATATGCCTTGTTAATAAAATCTTTTGCTATTCCCTTCTTATCTCTTATAGCTTGGTCAATTACTGAATTTTTAAATTTTTTTAAATTTTTTTCTAAACCATACTTCTTACATATATATTCTAAAATACAAGGAGACAACAACATGTTTTCAATCTCATTATACTTTAATGTAAATATTTTATTTCTCTTTAATTTATCTACTTCATTTGCTGTTCTAAAATCGTTATCTATAATTCCATAAGCATTTCTATTTAAATTAAGATAATTTTCACCATTCAACATTTTACAACACGCAATAACCTTATCACAAGAAGAAACCGGTATTACTTTAAATTCATCAAATAACGAACAATATAATTTATAATCTAACTTTCCTTTTTCACTTTCAATAAATAAAATATCTTTTTTTGTTCCAACAATATTAATAATAGTTTCAAGAGAAATATCATCAAATGAATTAAATTCATTTATAGACCAATCTTTTCCGTCGAATTTTTCTAAATATATTAATTCTGCATTTGATCTCAATTCTATAAAATCAATATTATGAGTACAATAGATAAAAACTATATCATCACGCTTTTTTTCTAAAATATTAAATAATTCATTTAATAATGCTGTATTAAAATGACTTTCTGGTTCATCAATAAAAACAAATGAATTTTTTGGGCAAAGCAATATAAACAAAATAAATTGAACAATACTTTTTTCACCATCACTACCAGATTGTATATAATAAGGTTCTATCCCTAGTTCATCATTGTATAACATTATTTTATTAGTACTTGTTTCTAAAAGAATTTTTCTATCCAAACCCAAACTATTAAATATTTTTACAAATTTACTATAACTAAATGTAATTCTATTTCCATTACCATCAGATATTGTAGTTTCATCTTTTTGTAACTCTTTTACCATTTTATCTTTAAACAGCAAAGTTAAAACATCATTAGTATAAGTATTTAATAAATCGCCAAAAATTTTAGATAATGGATATCTAGATGGATAATCCATATTTATATAGCTTAATTTTCCAAACCTAATCTCCCTATCCGACGGTACAACAAAAGAATTAGAATTAAAATAGTTATCTCTTATATATTTTAATAACCTTGTTTTACCAGCTCCATTTTTACCAAAAATAACATAATTTTTAGAACCATAAGAAAAATATTCCATTATTTCTTTATTTGTATTAATATTTAATATATTATGAGAAAATTGAATATATTTATCTATTAAAAGTTCTGGCGAATCAGTTCCAAAATTAGAAACATTAGATACATTAATAGAACCCAAAAGGTTACTAAATTTACTTTTTAAATGATTCTTAAAATTATTATTATATTCACACCAATAATTTTCACATTTATGTTTATAGTCTAATATAACGTACTCTATCTCATTTAATTTATCTTCTAAATCTTTATAATTGATTATACCAATTTTTTCTTTTAAATTAGAGTAATCATCTTCAGAAATTTTGTTTCCAAACATATCATTAAAGTCATTATAATTATAAAATCTACTAATTACTGATAATTCATTTTTCTTATATCGATTTATTATTTCTTGAATTTGATTCAGCAATTCTAAAATAGTTAATTTTAAACCATCTTGTTGCATACTGTACCTCCTTAATATACTTTTAATTCTGTTTAATATTATAACATATGTTAAAAGACATTCCTTTTAAAAAACTTTAAATTTCTTCTATATTCTTTTAATTATTTCTGCATTTTATATACAATATCACTAAAACCATACACCTTTTTACAATCATGACATACAAGAGCTATTGTATCATCACCTATAATTAATTCTCCTTTACCTTTTTGAAAAGTTACATTATCAGAACCACATACATGGCAATGAGTATTTATAAATGATATATCTTTTTTACTTAATGCATTTTTTACAATTTCAAAGCCATCTGTAGTAATTTCTGCTAATTTTATAAAATGAGATAATTCCTCAAAATCTTCTTTGTTTCCTACTCTTCTTAAATATTCACGTCCACCATCTACTGCAACTGTACCACATGAACACCATTTAAAATCATGTACATCAATAGATTCAATAATATCTCCACATTTTTTACATTTAATTTTATTAGTTCTAATTTTTTCGATTATTCTTTGCATAATTTACTTACTTTCTATTTGTTTTTTCTCATCAATATATTGATAATTTAATGCATTATTTTTAGTTACAACAGATTCTCCTAGTCTTGCTTCAATATCTTTTCTAGTATTATTAGCTACTTGCCCACCTTCTTTTGCAATCTTTCTATTTTCTTCTAACCCAATAGGTTTATGCTTTTCAGCTAATTTTCTTGTTGTTAATTCTCCTATATCTGCAAGTGCTACTTCTAACTCCGACATATTATCTCTTAAAGATTCTTTTCTTAAACCTTTATATTGTTTATATTCTTTAGCTGTCATTCCAGACCATTCCTTATAAATATCATTTGTAAGAATTGCAAATTCAACTTCTTCAGTTATTCCACCATTTCTCCATGTGTCTGTTAATTTTTTTCTATCTTGTATATTTTTTATTCTTTTAATAATCCAATCTTCATCATAACCCTTTGCTCGATATGTATCTATAGCCTTTTGAACAATTAAGGATGGATCAAACACTTCGTCTATTCTTTCTTTACCTAATCTTGCTAACCATTGTTTTATTGGTTCGGCATTCTTACTTGGAATCGATTCAATAATTCTAAACATACCTTCTATATCAGTAACATCAGTCAATCTATACTTACCATCTTGTGCTTTCAATTTCAAAGCGTGACAATTTGTCACGGTTTCATTTCCTTCTTCTCTTAGCCTTTGTTTCAACTTTCTCCAATAAGATTGTTTATCCTTACTTTCAGATAATACTCCTACTAAATCTACTATACTTATATAATACTTTTCATGTTCTTTATCCCATATAGTTCTTATTGTTTCATTATTAAATATTTTATTTATTAAATGCATTTTATCTTGATTCACAAAACCACTCCCTTCTTATTTTTCTTTAGAATCTAAATATATTTTCGTAATAGAAGTAAATAAATCATCTTTTTGTACATTCTTATTGTATCATTAACAAGCTTTTCTGCTACGATTTCTTTTTTTCATATATTATTACACCAAAATATAACATTCTGTCTAGTCATGTTGACTACACCGCCAAGTCGCTATTTATGATATCATAATTATTGCAATTAGTCTACAATTTACAACATTTTTCATAATTATTAACTTAACTGAAAACATAATATAACGTAATGTATAGTGCTACTTGTATATTAGTAGTATTTGTAATAACTTAATAATTTGTTTTTACTTATAATTTTTTTATTCATCATCATCAGAATAATAGTCATCATCTTCTAACTCTTCCTCTTCAAAGTTAAATGTATCATACTTCTTTTCTTTTACTAATTCTTTTTGCCAATCTTCTAAATCATTATTATCTTTTTTATTATCATCTTCTGTATCTGCAAATGCTTTTATTAAGTTCCATATTAAACACATAATCTCACCACCTGAAATTATTATATCATAGTTTTTTGTTACGTATGACTATACGATTATTTTTCTACTCTTATTTATATAATTACTTCTTTATACTATAATAATACCAGTATATACCTACCGCTTATATATAATAGGTATCTTGGATACTTTTAATTAAGATAAGTTTACTTAGCTTAATTAAACACTAATAAGACTTACATAGTAAGGCTTATAGTGGACATAATAGAAATAATATATAGGTATATTAAAACTAAGACTTGATATCTTAGTTTATTATTTAGTTAATGTTAATGTTTTTACTTTGAATTCTTTAGTATCATAACCCCATGGATTAGATACTAATCTTGTATTATTTATTATTATATCTTCTTCTTTATGATCATGTCCATATATCCATACTGGTGATTTATATTCTTTTACTTCTGTATAGTAACAAGAGTTATTACCCCTACTATTGCTTTTATTTCTAAATGGTGGTATATGTGTTATTATTAAATCTATATTATTTGGTAAGTTATTATACCAAGATATGCTATCGTTATGTAATTTTAATATTTTATCTTTCTTAGATAATTCTGATAAGATAAATCTTGAATCATTCTGCATAGGATAGTTATATAGTTTATCTACTAATGTTACTGGTTTATACCAAAGGTTATCTCCCGCTAATAAGAAGGTATTATAGGTATATAGTCCTTTAGTATTATTTGTTTTATCTAGTATGATTATATCTTTATTATCTTTAAATATTTCATTTAATCTATATACTTTATTCATACTATTATAGTTATATTCTTTTGCCATAGGATCAGTATAGATATATTTTATTACTGGTATATAGTATTCATGATTACCTAGGACAAATATTACTTTTTTATAGTATTTTGAACATGAATATAATAGTTCACTCACTCTATTTATATCTTCATCGATATCTCCCGCTACTACAAGGATATCTCCTTTTACTTGCATACTTATTTTATCTTGGACTAATTTATCTATTTTGGTTATACTTTCTTTTTTACTTATGTAGTGAGTTAAGTGTAAATCGGATATGTAGTCAATGTTTAATTCCATTATTTACTCCTACTACTTATTATTTTTTCATCTAAACTATTGATATAGTTATTAAATTCTTTAAATGATATATTTGGTGTTACTTCATAGTACTCTGCTAATGGTCTTGGCATGCCTTCAGCCATTTCTATATAATAGTCATTTATTTCTTTAATAGCGGCTTCTTCACTAGCAAACTCATATATTCCTATTCTCATCCAATTAGGATGTTCTATTTGATATACTTTATTATTTAGGTAATATAATACAAAGCAGTGCATATGTTCTTCAGCCTCTAAGTCATTAAAGTTATCTCCTTCATATATTCTAGTACAGAACATTTTATTTGGTATATTTAATTTATTTAATAACATACTCATTAGATTTACCTGCTCAATACACGTTCCAATTCCATGGGATATTGTTTCTTCAATGGTCATTGTTCTATATAATCTTCGAAAGTTTTTCATATTTCCAATATGTTCTTCATTATTTATATCTAGCCAGCCATATTTTATATTTTCTTTCATGTATTCTAGTATATCTTCTGGTGATTTTATATTTTCTATTTTCATGATATACCTCCTCAAAATCTGACAATATTGTACAATATTTTAGTTAATTTGACAATATATTTGTAAAAAGAAAAAAGTTGACATTTTTGTCTGTCAATAATTTCTGTGGATAAGTTATTTATTATTACATTTTCTTATGAATTCTTCTTCATGTTCTTTTAAATATTTATAACTTTCTTTAATAGCGGCCTCTATATTATTATTTTTATATATGCTTATTATTTTATCTAGTAAATTTATATTATCTATTTCTACATTATAAAAGATATCATAGCATTTAAACTTATGTTTATATATTTTTTGTATGTTAGTACTATTTAGTATCGGGTCTATGATTATTTCACTTAAGTACCATAACAAACTTGGGCTATCAAAATCTTCATATTTCCAATTTGGATATATTTCTTTACATTTCTCAAAGAAAAGGAAATGACATAATTCATGCATACAGGTATCTATTAAATCTTCTTTATTTTTCTTATGAATATCAAAGGCTTTTTCTTTAATATACCTAGGACATACTGGTATTAGTCCTATTCCTACTGATATTTCTTTATATTCTTTTGGCCACTTTATATTAAAGTAATTACTTATTTCTAACATATATTTATCATTATATTCATTCCAAATAGTGGTATATTCTTCTCTCAAGTTATTATTTTCTTTTATAAAGTTATTATATCTATCTTGAATTATGTCTTTAATATTATCTTCTTTGGTAAGTCTTTTTAATTCTGGATATAGGAATAATGTTCCTTCTTTTACTGATAATATATTATCAGTATCTTTAAGTGTCCATGATAGTATGTTAGATGTTTCTTCAAGAGTTAAATATTTAAATTTTAATTTTGGTATGTTATTCATATTTCCTCCTATTTAATTATATCATATTTTGTTTATTTTCTCACGATAATCATCATAATTACCAATATATCTAGTTATGTTCTTATTTTTTATTTCAATTATACTAGTAGCTATTTTATTTATGAAATATCTATCATGAGATACAAATAATATAGTACCATTATATTCTTTTAGTGACTCTTCAAGCATTTCTCTTGTATCAATATCAATATGATTAGTAGGTTCATCTAGAATTAAGAAGTTATAAGAATCTTGAATTAGACAGAATATTTTTAATCTTACTTTTTCTCCTCCTGATAAATATTTTATTTTTTTGTGAATGTTTTCTCCTGCAAAGAGATATTTGAATAAAGCACTTCTTAAATATTGTTCTGGTCCAATGAAATATTTTCTAGCTTCTTCTAGTACTGATAAATTAATATCTTCAAACTCTATCTCTTGAGGAATGTAACCTATCTTGATATTACTTCCTAGTTTTATGCTATTATTTTCTTTTAATATTTCTTTGATTAAGGTTGATTTGCCAACTCCATTATCTCCTACTAGACAAAGTCTATCTTGATATTTAATACTTAGATTAAGATTATTAAATATTTCTTTAGTACCATAAGATAGATCTAGATTATTTATTGTTAATACATCTTTTCCTGATCTACTAGCGGTATCAAAAGTTATATTTAGTTTTTTCTTTTCTTCTGGCTTATCTAACTTTTCTACTTTTTCTAATCTTTTTTCGATACTGGCAGCTCTTCTAAAAAATATTTCTCCACCACTTGGTCCACAAAGCTTGCCATATTCTCTTAATCTTTTGATACTATTTTCCATAGCGGTTATTTGTTTTTGTTGGTCTTTATAGTTTTTTAATTCTAGTAATAGTCTATTTTCACTTTCTTTAATATAGTAACTATAATTACCATGATATACTTCTATTCCTCTTTTGGTTAATAAATATACTTTGTTTATGACATTATCCATGAAATAGCGGTCGTGTGATACTAGTATTATTGTACCTTTATAGTTCTTTAATGTTTTTTCTAACCAAATCATTTTATTTATATCTAAATGGTTAGTTGGTTCATCTAATAATAAGACATCTGGTTCTTGTAATAATAATCTTATTAGAGATATGATGGTTTTTTCTCCTCCAGATATGGTATTGAAATTTCTATTTAATATTTCTTCAGTTATATTAAATACTGGTAGTATTTTTTGTATCTTTGTTTCGTATTCATATCCTCCTAGCGAGATAAACTTCTCTTGCATATTCATATACTTTGTTATTACTTTATAATCTTCAGTTAAGAGTTTATCTTCATATCTTTCTAATTTTTCTTTTAGTTCTATTATTTCTTTAAAGGCACTATTTATATAGTCTTTTACTATTATATCTTTTTCTTCAGGTATTTGACTTAAATAGCCTATACTTATATTATTTCTTATTGAAAGGGAACCGGAATCTATACTTTCTTGGCCTGCGATTATTTTTAGTATAGTACTCTTTCCACTTCCATTTGTTCCAATTAAGCCTACTTTTTCTCCTTTTTGTACTGTTATATCTATATTATTTAATATTAAGTCAAAGCCAAATGACTTACATACTTTACTTATATTTATATCTATCATAATATTCCTCCCATCAAAAAAAGTTATATGAATATATTGCATCCATATAACTTCTATTTATATATATAGATGCAGGCACGACAAAAACTCACACCCACATCTCATTTTTTTTACTTTTATTTTTGATGAGATAAAGGTGTGATATTTATAGTAAACATGATTACATTACCTACATATTTATACATAAATATCCCTCCATTTATAATATATTATAGTTTTTTACTTTTGTCAATTGTTTTTTATCACTACAAGTCTAAAGTCTTGTTAGTGCTTCTATTAGCCTAAGGTCTAATAGAAGTGTATCTACATACCTATTATATATAAGCACAAAATATATATTTAAAGTAGTTTATTATTGGTATATTTTTTACTATTTTGTGTATAATAATAGTGCAATATACTTGACTTTTAATAATAGTTATAGTATTATTGTATTACCGGAGAGAAATCTTGTCAGGTCGATAGCTCAATGTTGATTTTATTAAATTAAGTGTATGTTAAGTACACCACTTGAGTTGGGAAGAGACTAGAAATAGTCTCTTTTCTTTTTATGGAAATAATAATTTATGATCTATGATATCTATATCAAAATCAATATTTGATAATGCTCTTCCTCTAGTAGTACCTGCGATTAAATCTGCTGCCTGCACTAAGTAACTCTTGCCTGAATCTTGATATGTTAATCTTATTTCCAATTTTCCATATAATATATTTTTGTATATTATGTCATAATTAAAATTAGATATTCCATGTAGTAATTCTTCTGTTAGACCATCTTTTAAATTATAACAACCATTACTTTTTGTAGATTGTTCATCTATATTTATTATTAATCTCACATTTTTATGTGGGTTTATTTTTTTATCTTTTATTAATTCTTCAATGGTACTTTTAATTAGTCTTCTTATTGTGTAATCTATGTATCTTCCTTTTGAGGCTTTATTATTTATAATATGATCATATACTTTTGTATTATTTATTACTAGGGCAATAGTATAATATTTACTTATGTAGTTCATAATTCTTCTTTTATGACCTTTCTTGATATTTGTATTTTTTATTTCTTTACATTTTTTAGTACATTCTCCTTTTGTTTGGCCACAGTAAGAACATTTTATTTCATTTATTATTTTACGATACTGAGTTATAAATTTATCTTTTTCTTGTTTTGATAAAAAAACTATTCCTGCATATACTGATACCTTTTCTTTTGTTGTTAATTTACCTGAATCATCTAAATTTATATATATTTCTTGATATTCTTCTTTTTTATTCATGTAAGTGCTCCCTTCAATTGTTTTAATGTTTATTATAGCACTTACTTTTACTCTTGTCATTATTTTTTAGTAATTTTGTTTATCAACAATATATGTGGATATAAGAAAAACTATAGACATTAATCTATAGTTTATATAAATACTTTTATTTCAGAGACATTTGGCCCAGTAAATTTTTTTGAAAGACCTTGGGCTTTCAAAAACCTCGAACAATGTAATGTGAGAGGAATATATTACTTTCTACTTTTTCCTTTAGAAGATACTAGTTCTTCTCTTAAACATCTATAATATTCAATGCAATTAACATATTTATTTTCTTTTTCATTAAATATCCATATAGCAGTTAAATCTTCTAGTGGAATAGCTCCCATTTGACCATCTTGTACTTTGGTATAAGGTGCTTCTAGTACTGGCCTTTTATCGTAGTAAAATAGTTTATCTCCACCTCTAGTCCAAAATAATTCATTATTATGACCACCTTTTACTTTATCTTTACTTCTTGCATATCCACTAGTTATAATATCTTCTACTTGATCCATACCGGTTACTCTATATACAAAATTATCATTTGTCTTCATAGCAATAGGACTATCTTTCCCAAAAGCTAATTCTCGGACAAATACTCTATTTCTAGTAGTTTCTATTCTATCGTCTTCCATATTTACTCCTTTTCTATAGTAGTTCTACCACTTATTCTATTATCACTATCTTTAATCCAAAGATAATATTTTTTATATGTAAAGTAATTACTCTCTACTTTGTTATTTTCTATTTTATTCCAGCATAATGAATCTATACTGGGAACACTCTTAGTTGTTTTTAGACAGTATTCAGTTGAATCTCCTGTTGTTGTTATTATAAGTTTATTATTTTCTTTAGTAATACTTTCTATTTTTGCTGTCATATTTTCATTAGGGCGTGCGTAATACTGATTATTATCACTATCTGGCAAGATATTTTTTGCTACAATGAAACTAAATACTGATAAGATGAATATACCTCCAAGTACTATAAATGTACTATTATTATTTTTCATTTTTAACCTCCCTGTAATCTTTAAATAATTTTGTATATATTGGTTTTACTAACTCTCCTAATACAAACATTATAAAACATATTCCGATAGTTATCAAGATATAATTTATTTTTATATTTGGTACTATAAAGTATTTACTTATTGGGGTTACTAATACTATGATTTGTATTATTAATATTGTTAAGACTCCTAATGTTAGTTTTTTATTTGAAAAGATATTTTTATTTAGTACTGACTTTTTGATATTACGACAAGAGAATGAGAATAGTAATTCATGAGTTACTAAGTAGATAAATAATAATGAACCTGCGGTATTTACATCTACTTCTTTGGCAAAGTAAATAAATATTATTAACATTACTATTGATTTTATTATTGCTCCAATTACTATTTTGGCTGTTAATAATGGGGTGAAGAAACTTTCATTATATTTATTGGCTGGGGTATCTTCCATTTGATCTTCTGTTTTCTTTTCAAAAGCTAACATTATAGCGGGGATACTATCAGTTACTAGGTTTATCCATAGTAGTTGTAGTGTCGTAAACATTTCCATATTTAGTACCATGGATATGAATACTAGAAGTACTTCTACTATATTACCGGCAAGTAAGTATAGTATTATTTTCTTGATATTAGAAGTTATTCTTCTTCCTTCTTCAACTCCATCTACGATGGTTGAAAAACTATCATCTACAAGAATACAATCTGCTACTTTTTTTACTACTTCAGTTCCTGTTATGCCCATGCCTATTCCAATATCAGCTTTTTGAATAGCAGGAGCATCATTTACTCCATCGCCGGTCATGGCTACAACATAACCATTACTTTGAAGTGCATCTACTATCCTTAATTTGGTACTTGGTGATATTCTAGCATAAACATTATATTTTTTTACAGCTTCTTTTAATTCATCGTCGGTTAACTTATCTATTTCTTTTCCAGTAGTGGCTCCTTCATCGGTATCGATAATACCAACACTTTTAGCGATAGCACGAGCAGTATTTATACTATCTCCAGTTATCATAACTATTTTTATTCCAGAATTTTTACATGTATTAATAGCATTTGGTACGGATATTCTTGGTGGATCCATCATTCCTATTAATCCTATAAATATCATATTATGTTCTGGATCACTTGTGTTTTCTGTTTTATAGGCAAGGGCTAAGATACGAAGTGATTTTTCTGATTCTTCTTCTTCTATTTTGAATATTTTTTCTTTATATTCAGTAGTTATATTATATAATTTATTATCTTCTAAATAATAAGAACAGTTTTGTAATACTGAGTCTAAACTTCCTTTAGTAAATGAATATTCTTTACCTTCAATGGTATTGATAGTACTCATCATTTTTCTATCGGAATCAAATGGATATTCTTTTATTCTTGGGATATTTATTAATATGTTTTTTTCTTCAAGGTATTTATAGATGGCTACTTCGGTTTCATCTCCTAGATATTTGTCGTTATTCTTTGTTACATTTTGACAACTTGATAAGCAATAGTTATATAGATTTATGTTTTCAATATTATCTTTTTCGGTATATAATTTATTGTTTACATAGATACTTTTTACTTGCATTTTGTTCTCAGTAATAGTTCCTGTTTTATCGGAACAGATTATGTCAGTAGAACCTAATGTTTCAACAGAAGCCATCTTTCTTATGATGACATTTCTTTTAGCCATTTCGGACATTCCTAGGGATAATATTATGGTTATTACTGATGACATCCCTTCAGGGATAGCGGCGACCGCTAATGAGATGGATAACATTAGGATATCAAAGAAATCATTCTTTTTAAGTAGACCTACGACCATCATAACTATTATTATTGCTATTATTATATAGGTTAATACTTTACTTATTTGGTTTACTTTCTTTTGAAGTGGAGTTAGTTCATTCTTATTATTCATAAGGCTTGCTCCTATTTTACCTAGTTCTGTATCCATAGCGGTACTACATACTACTACAAAGGCATGGCCATTGGTTACATTACATCCGGCATAAACCATATTTTTTCTTTCGTATAATTCTTTTTCTTCGGTTATATCTATATTATCTTTCTTGATACTTTTTGATTCCCCGGTTAGGGTTGATTCATTTACTTCTAAGGCTTCTGATGATATTATTCTAGCATCAGCAGATACATAGTCACCAGCTTCTAGTTCTATTATATCTCCTGGTACTATTTTTCTTACATCTATTGTTTCTTTCTTACCATCTCTTATAACATTATTATTAGTTATAAACATTTTATTTAGTTCTTCGATTGCCTTGTCGGCTTTCTTCTCTTCGATAAAACTTAGGGTTGCATTTATTATGACGATTATTAGAATTATTACTGAGTCAGCATATGATTCTTTTTGGATATAAGATATTACTGCAGAAAATACTGAAGCAAATATTAATAGTATTATCATTAGATCATTAAACTGATTTAAAAAGATTATGAAATTTGATTTTTTCTTTCGTTCTGCTAATTTATTTTCGCCATACTCCTCTAATCTCTTACTTGCTTCTTCTTCAGTTAATCCACTTATATTGGTATTTAATTCTTTATATAGTTCTTCTACTTTTTTATTATAATAATTATTTTCTTTCATCTTTTTACTCCTTTATATTAGATATGATAGAATAAACATTACTATCATTATTATTAAGATTATTATTAAGAGTACTTTGGTTATATTTATTAAGATATTTTGATATGGTTTTAGTACTCTTATGCCACAATTACGGCAATACTTATCACTATCTCTTACGACTTTTTTACAATTTATGCATTCTTTCATTGTTGTAACCTCTCTTTTATGATATTTATTATTTCTAATGAACTAGTACTTGACGAATCTCTATGTAAATAATAGTCATGAATGGCTTCGGCGATTACTTCGTCATAATTTACGTTTTCTTTTACTTTTTGACTAGCATAACCAGAGATACTTTTGGTAAATTCTTCAAGTGAAATATTGGTATTATACTTTTTGTTATAACTCTCTATGGATTCTTCGACTAGTTCTTTTGAGTATGTTCCTTTTTTTAAGATATTTAGAATATTTTGATAGCTATTTATATTATCTTTTGTTACTAGTGTTATGTTATCAATATTATTTTGCTTTAACAATGTTACAAATGTTATGTAATGACCTAGTTCATGAGCTATTAATGATTCATAACTAGCATTATTTGGATACCAGTTTTCTTTTAATCCTTTACTTAGAATATCTTTATTTAAGAAATAATAACTATTTAATAATATTTCTGTTTTATTTACTTTGTTATATTCTTTTATATCTAAGTTATTATTTACAAAAGTATTAGTAGGATTGAAATAGGCTATATAGTCTTCGTTACTTGGAGCATTGGTTACTGTTATGTTTGTTAGATATCCTTTTATATTAGGAAATAACTGATAGGTTGCACTTATTACTTCTTTTATTTTGTTTGATACATCTTCATCAACATCACATAAACTTACACTGGGAATGTTATAGTTTTCACTTATTTCTTTTTCAATTAGGGATACATTTATATTTCTTTTACATTTCCAAGATTGTTTTGTGATATCTTGTTTTATTAGGTTTATAGCTTCTTCTTTGGTACTCAAAGTTACATTTGTATATTTATTATTGGTATTCATAATGGATACTTTATAACCATATTTTAAGCTAGATATTTCTTTTTGTAATTCTATGTATGGTCTAAACATATCTTTGCCACTTATTAAAGTCATAGTAATAAAACTTATTATGATAATAGAAGTTAAGGTAAATAATGAACCAATATTATTTTCTTTATATCTTAGTTTATTATCTTTTAGAGATAAATAACCATGAGGAGTTAGTTCTCCGCAGGTGGGACAGAAGTTATCATCCACTTCTAGTTCTTCATTACACTTTATACATTTCATAGTTTCTCCTTTGCTACTTTATTTAATTATATCATATTTTGTCGTATTTGTTTGTAAAAATTTAATAATTTTATTTTTAATGGGAAAATTGTATTAGGTGTTAGATATGAATTTTCAAAAACTAATAGAATTAAGAGAAGACTTTAATCTTAAACAAAAGGATATTGCTAAGCTATTAAACATTACTCAGCAGACTTATTCACTATGGGAAAATGGCAGTAAAATTATTCCTTTAAAGCATTTGAATTCTTTATGTAACTATTATAATGTTAGTATGGATTATATGCTGGGGCTTTCTAATAAGAATAGTTTTAATAATGGTAAATATAATATTGATAAAAAGATTATTGGTATGAGATTAAAAGAATTTAGAAAAGAAAAAAATATTACCCAAGAAGAACTAGCTAGTACTCTTAATACTACTCATTCAACGATTAGTGCTTATGAAAGTGGTAAGACTACTATTCTTACGGCTTTTGCCTATGAGATATGTAAAAGATATAATATTTCTATGGATTATTTATGTGGTAGAACGCTTATTTGATACTTTTATATATTATATATACTTTTATTTCAGAGACATTTGGCTCTGAAGTTTTTTTGAAAGACCTTAGGCTTTCAAAACCTCGAACAATGTAGTGTGAGAGGCATATAATTTTTTATTATATTTTTATTATTTTGGTTCATAATATTTTTGAGGAGGATATTTATGAAAGAAAATTATGAATTAATGGAACATATTTATAAAGATGCTGAAATGGCTGTTTATACTTTGACTACTCTTACTAATGATTTAAAAGATAAAGATAATAAAATAAAGAAGACTCTTGAAGATATTCTTAAAGAATATGAGTCTTGGAAAAAGAAGAGTATGAAGTATTTAAAGAAAGGAAAAGCAGAAATTACTGATAGTGGAGTTATGGCCAAAATGATGGCTAAGATGGGTATTAAGAAAGAAGTTATTAATGATAATAGTGATTCTTCGATTGCTAAGATGATTATTAAGGGTGTATCAACAGGGTCTGTGGATATGGAAAAGAAAATTAAGACTTATGATAAAGATGTTGATAAGAGTGATTTGAAGATAGCGAAAGAATTTTTGAAATTTCAAGAAAAGACTATAGATGAACTTAAAGAATATCTATAGTTTTTTTAATATTTTTATATACAATTATTTATTTATGTGGTAAAATTATAATAGGTGAAGAAGAATATGTTGGGGAGAATTATTGCTATTAATGATAATATTGTTTCAGTACAATTATCTGTTAATATTTATGATTATGATAGTTTAATTAGTAAGAATGTTATATTTAAAGATACTACTGCGATTAGTATTGGGGAAGTTATTGCTATCGGTAATGGTATTATGCAGGTATCTTTAGTAGGAGAAATTAGGGATAATAGATTTTTATTTGGAGATATTTCTAAGCCTTCTTTTAAGGCTACTTGTAATTTGATTGATAATAGTGTTCTTGATATTATTTTAAATAATGATGGACCTAATAGTATTAAACTTGGTAAGTCTTTTATTTATCCTGATTATGATATTAAACTTGATGTTGGTAATTTCTTTTCTAATCATTTTGCTATACTAGGTAATTCTGGTAGTGGTAAATCTTACTCTGTTGCTAAGATTCTTCAGAGTGTCTTCTACCAATGTAAGAGTTTACCTTTCTATTCTAATATATTCTTATTTGATGCTTATGGAGAGTATCAAAGAGCTTTTTCTAGGATACATGAAGTTAATGATAATATTAATTATAAGGTATATACTACTGATTTAAATAGTACTGAATTTGATATTTTACAATATCCTTTTTGGTTACTTGGTATTGATGATTTAGCTTTACTTATGGGTGTTACTTCTAAAGAACAATTACCAGTTATTGAGAAGGCTTTAAAATTAGTTAGTTATTTTGCTAGAAAAGAAGAAGAAGTTATTAATCAGAAGAATGATATTATTGCTAGATGTTTATTAGATATTTTATTTTCTGGTAAGAGTGCTAGTATGATTAGAAATAAGATTGTTTCTATTCTCACTAAATTTAATACTAGTAATCTTAACTTAGAAGTTAAACTTGTTAAGGGTGGATGGACTAGAACTATTAGACAGTGTTTATTCGTAGAGAATACTGGTGAGTTTTCGGATGTTGAGGTTGTTATTGAATACTTAGAGAGTTTATGTTTGGAAAATTTTGAGCTTTCTCTTCCTAATGGGGAATATATGTATACTATGAAAGACTTTAGTACGGCTTTGGAGTTTGCTCTTATATCTGAGGGTACTCTAAATAGTGATAAGGCTTTTGAACTTACTAATATTCTTAAAGTTAGATTTAATAATTTAATGAATAGTAATTATGCTAGGTACTTTGAATTTGATAGTTATATTAATAGAGAGAGTTTTATTAATTTACTTCTTACTACTAATGATGGTAAGAAAGCACAGATTGTTAATTTTAATATTAATTATGTTGATGATAGATTTGCTAAGAATTTGGTTAAAATATTTTCTAAACTTTTATTTGATTATATTGTATCTCTTAATCAGAGAGCTTCAATGCCATTTCATATTGTTCTTGAAGAGGCTCATAGATATGTTCAAAATGATGAAGATGCCACTATACTTGGATATAATATTTTTGAAAGAATTACTAAGGAAGGTAGAAAATATGGATTACTTCTTGGTATTGTTTCTCAAAGACCTTCTGAGCTTTCTGAAACTACAATATCACAGTGTAGTAACTTCTTAGTATTTAAGATGTTCCATCCTAGAGATCTTCAGTTTATTAAAGATATTATTTCTAGTGCAGATATTACTTTGACTAATAAGATTAAGACTTTACATCCTGGTACTTGTATTATGTTTGGTACAGCTTTTAAGATGCCTACGATTGCTATTCTTGATAAACCTAATCCTGAACCTCTTAGTCAGAGTTGTGATATTAATAAGACTTGGTATATTCATAATTAGTTATAATAAAAAGATAATTCTTGATATTTAGAATTATCTTTATTTTTTATGCCACTTCAGCCTATAGTCTTGCGTGGTAAATTAGAGCCTGTAGTCTCTAATTTAGTTATTTGGTTTTTCTTTTTACTTTTATTTTTGATATTTCTTCAGCAATATCACTATATAGTTCTTTTTGGCTTTGATAGTAGGCTTCAATTATATCTTTGTTACTTGAATATATTCTTGTAGTCATGTCTATGTATTCTCTATCTTCACTTGGTGCTGTTACTGCATCAGTTAATGTTGCAAGTACTTTTTTATTTTTCTTTTGTTTTGGTAGTATGTGAGTATCTCCTGCTGCTGATGTATCTATTAAGATATTTTCTTTTATACTACTTGGTTTATATATTCTAGATTGAGTTGGATCTAAATAATAGTCTTTACCTTGATAAGTGGCTTTAGTTATACGATGATTTGTTAATTTACCTATGTCTTCTGGTGATATATAATAACTAAAAGCTTCCTGTATTTTATCTTCGAGTAAGTAGGTTAAATCTTCTACTGGGATACCTTTTATATCACTTACTTTTTGTAATTCTTTTTGATAATATGATAACATACTTTTATCTGTTGTAGTATCTTTTTGAAATACACTAATATCATAACTTGTTATGCCATAGTCTAAATAAATATCTTTTAACATTTGTGCTATATGACGACATACTGCTTCTCCATTTATTATATTTGTTCCTTGTATAGTCGTTATGTCTTTAACTTTATCTTTTCCAAAGTGAAATTCTTTATCTTTAGATAAATATCCAGCATATAACATTTTATTATATAATGTATATATTTCTACAGGATTTTGAAAGTCAAATATTTTATTTAGTTTATTATAGTCTTTTATTAAATTATTAT
>OGYC01000528.1_pt1 | contig 40563 bp, 28 predicted proteins | sample 1576461 | NCBI WGS metagenome assembly OGYC01 (sample SAMEA3541569, study PRJEB24748) | human gut metagenome | biome: human gut; feature: human-associated habitat; material: faeces | place: China | collected 2012 | reverse complement strand
CCCCGCCCCTACCAACGCTTTTGCAAAGCTGACAGTATCGTGTGCCGCCGGACGTTTGTCCGGCGGCTTTGTGCGTTCCTGACAAAAAGACAGATGTTTTTCTCCTGTGCGCAGATTTTTTGCCGAAAAAGCGGTTTTCCGTGAAAACATGGTTGACGCGGCGGGGGACTTTGTGCGAAAATAACGCCAGCACCCCATTGAAAGGAGCTTTCCATGAATCCCATCGTTGTGAAATTCGGCGGCAGCTCGCTTGCGACCGCCGCACAGTTTGAAAAGGTCGCGGCGATCATCCGGGAAGCCCCGGCCCGCCGCTATGTTGTCGCCTCCGCGCCGGGCAAGCGCTTTGACGGCGATACAAAGGTCACCGATCTTCTTTACCGCTGCTATGACGCGGCCTGCGCCGGGCAGGAATTTGCGCCCGTGCTGGACGAGATCCGGCAGCGCTTTGCCGATATCATCGGCGCGCTGCGCCTGAGTGCCAATCTGGAGCCGGACTTTGCCGCCATTGAGGCGCACCTGCGCCAGAGTCCCCAGCGCGATTATATGGCCAGCCGGGGCGAATATCTCAATTCCAAATTACTGGCCGCGTATCTCGGCTTCCGCTTTGTCGACGCGGCGCAGATGGTCCTGTTCCGGGCCGACGGCTCGTTCGACCCGGAGGCGACGAATACCGCCATCGGGCACGCGCTTGTAAGCGTGGAGCACGCCGTGATCCCCGGCTTCTACGGGGCCATGCCAGACGGTACGGTGCACACCTTCTCGCGCGGCGGATCGGACGTGACCGGCTCCGTCGTCGCCCGTGCCGTCGGTGCTGACCTGTATGAAAACTGGACGGATGTTTCCGGCGTTCTGTCCGCCGACCCGCGCATCATCGAGCATCCGCACGTGATCGACTACATTACCTATCGTGAGCTGCGTGAGCTTTCGTACATGGGCGCGTCCGTCCTGCATGAGGATGCGGTCTTCCCCGTCCGCCGGGCGAACATCCCCATCAACATCCGCAACACCAACCGCCCGTCCGACCCCGGCACGTTCATCGTCCCCTCGCTGCCGTCCAACGCGCACAAGCGCGTCGTGACCGGCATCGCAGGCCACAAGGGCTTCAGCAGCGTGTACGTAGAAAAGTCCATGATGAACGGCGAGATCGGCTTTGTGGCGAAGCTGCTGGAGATTTTCGCCGAGCATGGCATTTCCTTTGAGCACTGCCCGTCCGGCATCGACACCGTCTCCATCCTCGTCTCGACCGAGGCGCTGGCTCCCGCGCGTGAGGTGATCCTGCAGCAGATCCAGGAGCGGCTGCAGCCCGACCACGTGAGCGTGGAGGACGGACTGGCCCTCATCGCCGTCGTCGGCCAGGGCATGATCTACGCCAAGGGCACCGCCGCGCGCATCTTCCGCGTGATTGCCGACGCGAACATCAATATCCGCATGATCGACCAGGGATCGAGTGAGCTGAACATCATCATCGCCGTCAAGGAGACGGACTACGAGCTTGCCATCCGCAGCCTGTACCACGCGGTCGAGCGTGTGTTGTAACCAGAAAAACCGGGCCACCACGGCCCGGTTTTTCTGAAACATATTAAAATTTGCAGAAACCCTGCAGCGGCGGGCGTTTACAGTTTCCTCTTATAATTCCCATAGACGACCGCGCCGTCCTTGGCGACGATGAAGGCGTGGGGGTCGTGTTTGCAGACGATGGCGCGCAGGCGGCTGATCTCGTATTTCGTGACGAGAATATAGAAGATATGGACCGGCTCACCGGTGTACTCGCCGATGCCCTCATAGCGCGTAATGCCGCGGTGCAGGTCAACAAGAATTTCATGCTCCATTTCCGGGCTCAGGATCTTGGTCACGACCGTGACCTCGACGTTGATGTTCTGCATATGCAGCTTGTCCATTGCCGTCGTGGAGATGAACGAGAACAGGATCGAATAGATCGCCGTGGACAGGTTGAACGCGGCGGCGCAGATCGCATAGAGCGCCATGTTCCAGAGCAGGTTCACATGGCCGATGGACGTATGCGAGCCCTTTTTGATGAGCATCATGCCGATCACGTCCATGCCGCCCGTCGTGCCGCCCATCCAGAGCGTGATGCCGATGCCGCAGCCGCAGAGAATGCCGCCGATGAGACATTCGGCCAGCTGATCGCCGTGCAGAATGTCCGTGCGCGGAATCAGGGACATAAAAACAGTCGTCGACGTGACGGACAGCAGCGTTTTGAACACCACGCGATGGTCGAGCTGTTTCCACGCGATGCATAAAATCGGAAGGTTGATTGCATAGTTGATGATACCTGCAATGTCGATCTTCAGCTCCAGCCCTGTCAGATGCAGGAACAGCGTGCGCAGCAGCTGCGCAAAGCCCATAATTCCGCCCGTATACAGCCCGGTCGGGACAACGAACAGGTTGATGCCCAGTGAATACAGCAGCCCCGCGCCGACAATGCCCGCGCAGTGCAGCAGCGCCTGCTTTGAAAATGCAGGTTTTTGCAGCGGCTCTTGCATTTTTATTTTTCCTCCCGCTTTGAATGCACGATCTCATGCAAATTGCATACAGAACATAGCACGGAAGCTCAAAAAAATCAACCCAAATTCACGCAACCAACGCGGAAAAATCCGGTCTTGACAGACAGAGGAGGATTCGACATGGAAGACGAAACGATCATTGATCTGTACTTCGCCCGCGAGGAGCGGGCAATTGCCGAGACAGGGAAGAAATACGGCGGCTACTGCCGCTCCATTGCCTTCAACATCCTGCACAGCCATGAGGACACGGAGGAATGCGTCAGCGACACGTGGCTGCATACGTGGAACGCCATTCCGCCCACGCGGCCCGGCTGTCTGCGGGCGTTTCTGGGCCGCATTACGCGTAATCTGTCCTTTACGCGCTGGGAAGCGGCCCGCGCGCAGAAGCGCGGCGGCGGGCAGACGGAGCTGCTTTTATCAGAGCTTGCCGACTGTCTGCCGGGCGGCGAACGGCCCGAGGCACAGCTGGACGCACAGGCCGTCACGCTGACGATCGAGGTATTCCTGCAATCGCAGACGCGCGAGAACCGGCAGCTGTTCGTCCGCCGGTATTACTACGGCGACTCCGTCCGGCGCTTATCCGGCCTGTTCGGCCTGACGGAAAACACGGTCAAGTCCCGGCTGTTCCGCCTGCGCGCGGGACTGCGGGACGCGCTTTTGAAGGAGGGGATCGCGGTATGACGACGAAAGACCTGTTCCGCTGCATCGGAAACCTGAGCGACGGCATGATCGAAGAGGCCGCGGACATCAAGCGGAAGCCGCGCTGGCTGCCCATCGCGGCGCTGGCCGCGTGCGCGGTGCTGGCCATCTCCATCCCGCTGGCCGTTCGCAGCGCGAACAGCACCAAATCGGCCTCCACCGCGGACACCAGTGCGGCGGAAACGCCCGCCGCGGAAGCGCCGGTGAGCGATGAAAAGCCTGCGGAGGACAGCATTTCCGGTTCACCCGAGCCGCCGCGCGACGGAAGCCCCGAAGCGGACGGCGGCTGGGAGGACAGCGATTCCGTGGCCGCACGCATTCTGACGACGGAGCTCGGCGGGCTGCGGCTGGGGATGAAGCGTGAGGACGTGCAGGCCATGCTCGGCGAGCCGAACAGCGTCAGCAACACGGGAGAGATTCAGCGCGAGGACGGCGTGTGGGAAGTCTGCTGGTTCTATAATACCTCCGGCAGCGCGGATGTGCAGTATGATCTGCGTCTGCGATTCACGAACACCGGCATGCGCGACGGCAGCGGCTCGGTGCTGAGCGAGGTCTGGACGCAAAGCCCCTGCGATTGGACGCTGGATACCGGCATCGGCATTGGAAGCCCGCAGGAGGCCGTCGAGGCTGCGTATCCGGACGCCGTGTGGACGCATGAAACAATGATCGAGAACGATCAGGAGATTCCGTATGACTTGTACGAGCTCACGTCCGGCGACCTGTTCATGCTGATCCGCGTCGAAGCGGGTGAAGTCTCACACATCAGCTTCGGCGGTCTGAATGCCGAGCACTTCTTGGATGAGGACGAACCCGCTCCCACCGACCCCTACACCTTCACCCCCTACGACACCCTCTCCGGCGGGACGGTCACGGCCTATACGCGCACGGAAAGCGGCTGGGAAAAACAGGTCCTGACGGAAAAACGGGCGAAACGGCTCGTGACCGCGTTCAATATCATGGACCCGGAGCCGGGCGGGACGCAGGGAGAACCCGTGATCTGGCTGGCATTCGAATCCGGCGGCGTTGCGGCGCTGTACGATGAAAGCGGTGCAGGCGCGATCTACCGTCTGGAAGACCAGTCTGCGTTCGAAGCCGCGCTCTCGTCCGGCGAAGACCCGACCGGCGCGCTGACGCTGATCGAGTACTGCACCTTCCCGGATGCCTGGGACGATGTCCTGTCCGCGCTCGAAGCATAAAAACAGGCGCTCCGGCGCGAAAAAGGCGTTTGGGCTGCCGGAGGATGATCGCGCTGTACGGCGGCGGGAACGTCAGCACGTGCGGCTTTTCCTCCGGCGGCGCGCTGCCCGATTTTGAAGCGGCGTGCAGACGCGCGAACGTCCCCTATCCGGCGTTCGCCCGGCCAAAAATGGTACACTGCTACTGTATGCTGCCGGTTTTCCGGGAAGCAAAGGAGGATTTCGCGAAAATCGCGGAGATTCTGAAGCAATAAGGATCGAATACAATGAAAGACAGCGAATTACAATTTGACCGCACCTGCCACATGCTGTATTCCAAACCGTGCAAAAAGGAAATTCTCGCAAAGATCGCGCTGCACTATCCGGAAGCGGAGCGGGAGGCGGTGTGGGAGAAGGTGCAGCGGCAGTATGTGGAGTTCCTTTCCGACTGGCGCACCGACCTCTGCGGCAAAAAGAATTTCCACAACGGCGCAGGCGGCACCTATGACTGCATTGCGATCCTGAGCTACTATGCCGCGTGCCGGACCGTCACATCGTTCCGGGAGATCGAGGAAATGGAGGAAAATCTGATTCTCCCCTCCTTCCGCAAGCTGAAATTTGCGGACTGCAACAAGCCGTTTTTCAGGAAGCTCATGTATAAGGCGTTTACGCGGGCGAAGTCCCTCTGCGACCAGTGGCACGACTATGAAATGGACGTCGCGCCCTTCGACCCGGACAAGCCGCTCTATTATGAATTCACGGCCTGCCCGGCGGCGGAGTTCGCCATCAAGCACGGCCTCACGGACATCATGCCCGCTCTTTGCAACGTGGATTTTGCATCCATGGAGCTGATCCGCGCAAGGCTGGTGCGCACCACCACCTGCGCGAACGGCTGCAAATGCGACTACACCATCTGCGGCGACAAGGACCCGTATCTGAAAAATCACCCCGAATACCGCGATGAGGCGGGCTACAGGAGGAACAAATAGCCCCCGGAGGCAGACATATGCAGACAGTTCTCGGGATTCTGATCCCGTTTCTCGGCACGACGGCCGGTGCGGCCTGTGTGTTCTTTATGAAAAAATCGCTCGGCGATCTGGTCCAGCGTTCGCTTGCGGGCTTTGCCGCAGGCGTGATGGTAGCCGCGTCGATCTGGAGCCTTCTCATCCCGGCCATCGAGCAGTCGGCAGCATTGGGAAAGCTCGCGTTCTTCCCGGCGTTTGCGGGCTTCTGGCTCGGCGTGCTGTTCCTGCTTGCGCTCGACCATCTGATCCCCCACCTGCACGTCGGCAGCGAACAGGCCGAAGGCCCCAAAAGCAGGCTTGCCCGCACGACCATGATGGTGCTGGCCGTCACGCTGCACAACATTCCGGAGGGCATGGCCGTCGACGTGATGTACGCGGGCTTCCTTGCCGACGGCACACAGATCACGGCGGCAAGCGCGCTGGCCCTGTCCATCGGCATCGCCATTCAGAACTTCCCGGAGGGCGCGATCATCTCCATGCCGCTTCGCGCGGAGGGGCAGAAAAAAGGCCGCGCGTTTCTCGGCGGCGTGCTTTCCGGCATCGTGGAGCCGGCCGGCGCGGTGCTGACGATCCTTGCCGCGCAGTTCATCATTCCCGCGCTGCCGTATCTTCTGAGCTTCGCCGCTGGCGCGATGCTCTATGTAGTCGTGGAAGAGCTGATCCCCGAACTATCGCAGGGAGCGCATTCCAATCTCGGTACGGTGTTCTTTGCCGTGGGCTTCAGCGTGATGATGGTGCTGGACGTGGCGCTGGGTTAAAATGAGGAGGGTACCGCAGCGGTCACTATGACCGCAACCTCACCACGACCTCCGGCGATGTCACGCTACACGTACCCCGGTTCAAGGGCGTACCTTTCGAGACTGCCATCATTGAGCGGTATCGCCGCCGAGAAAGCAGCGTGTCGTCAAAGCCGCGCATGAACATCGAACTCTGACGTGCCACCATGTGCGGGAACACGCCGAAGAGCTTTTCCTGCAGGTCGTGCTTGTGAATACCATCATGATAATAGAGTCCCGCCTGTGCGCCCCAGCAGATGTGAAACGTGGAATAGACGTGCGTCTTCGTTTCGATCTTCGCCGGCATCAGGGTTCAAAACCAGAATCTGCAGCGGTCGGATGTCCTGTGTCACGGTGCGCGTCTCCTCCTTCACGGAGATGGTTTCGCCGGCAATCCGTTCGGTATTTTGATCGGTATCGGGGTTCCTCCTCATTTTTTCACAGTCAGACAAAGAAAGGCGGTCATGGACAACGCACCCATGACCGCCTTTGGAAATTTGTTCGAGCAGCTCTCAGAACAAGCCAAAGACGGTCTTGCACATCATCATAACCATACCGATATTCATGCTGCGCACCGTCCTTTCGTCTGAATTCCTTGGGGATATTGTAACGTATTCTGCAGGACTTGTCGAGAAAAGCGCTTACAGGAGCCGATACGTCCAGCCCATATCATCGGCAACCTTCCCGGTTTGCATGCCGTAGAGCGTATCATAGAGCTTCTGCGCCACAGGACCGACCGTCCCATCCGCGACCTGAACATCCGTGCCCATCACATTTAGCCAGCCGATCGGCGAGATGACCGCTGCGGTGCCGCTGGCGAAGATCTCCTGCAGGCTGCCGTCCTTCGATGCGGCAACGACCTCGTCGATCGAGAGCTTCCGCTCCGAGACCTTCACGCCCCACTTTTTCAGCAGCTGGATGACAGAATCGCGCGTGATGCCGGGCAGGATCGTGCCGGAATCGAGCGGCGCGGTGATAACTTCGTCCGCGATGCGGAAGAAGGCGTTCGACGTGCCGATCTCCTCGACATACTTATGCTCCGCCGCGTCGAGCCACAGCACATCCTTGCAGTTATATTTCATCGCGTCCTGACTGGCGCGCATGCCGCCGCCGTAGTTGCCGCCAACCTTGGCATAGCCCGTGCCACCGTGCGCCGCGCGGATGTATTTGTCCTGCACATAGATACGCGTCGTGGCCAGGCCGCCATCGTTTGCCGCGTAGTAGGAGCCCGTCGGACTGAGGATGATCATAAATTTGTAGTGCTTGGCCGGCAGAACCGAGAACGAGACCTCATCGCCGAAGATGAACGGCCGGATATACATCGCAGTGCCCGGCGCGGAGGGAATCCAGTCGCGATCCGCCTCAATCACAGCCTTGACCGCCGCGAGGAACAGGTCTCCCGGCAGCTCCGGGATGCACATGCGCTCATTCGTGCGGGCCATACGTTTGATGTTCATGTCCGGCCGGAAAATCTGGACGCCGCCGTCCGGCGTGCGGTAGGCCTTCATGCCCTCAAACATCATCTGTGCGTAGTGCAGCACGCAGGACGCCGGCTCGATGAGGAACGGCTCGTGCGGCACAACGCGCCCGTCGTGCCAGCCCTGTCCTTCGTCATAGTCCATGACGAACATGTGGTCGGTGAAGTATTTCGCAAAGCCCAGCTTCGTCTCGTCGGCAGGACGGGGCTTGGGGTGCGTAGTCCGTATCACAGGGAAGTTGTATTCCATTTTTCATTCCTCCTGATGTTCATAGTACATATAAAAGCTGTTTGTAGGGGTGGAGCATCGATCAGACCCGATAGAGCTCCGCCCTCCGGTCGCGAAAGACATTGATCGAGCGTCGGATCCCCTCCAGCACATCCAGTTCGCATTCTGCGGTCAGGATCTGCTCCGTCTCCCCGGCAAGCGCCAGCGTCTCGCCCCACGGGTCGATGACTGCGGAAAATCCGCCGTAATGTGTCTCGCCCGCGTCGCCGCAGGAATTGCAGCAGATGACGAACGCCTGATTCTCAATCGCCCGCGCGACCGTCAGCGCCCGCAGATGTCCGATGCGCGCCGCTGGCCACTGGCTCACGACGAAGAGCATGTCCATCCCCTGCACGGCAAGTGTCCGCGTCAGCTCCGGGAAGCGGATGTCATAGCAGATTACAAGGCCGCAGTCGTGTCCGTCGAGCCGGAAGCGGCAGAGATGATCGCCGGGCGTGAAATACGCATGCTCGCCCATCGGCGTAAACAGGTGCGTCTTATCATACTCTGCGACGCAGTTCCCCGCGCGGTCAAAGACGCACGCCGTGTTATAGACCTTTCCGCCGCGCACATTCGCGACGCTGCCCGCCACAAGATTCACGCCAAGCTCCGCAGCCAGCCCGCCGAGTTCGCGTTTCACCCGCGCACAGTCCCGCTCGGCCAGCTCGGAAAGACGCTCTTTCGGGAAAAACCCGGTGTTCCATGTTTCCGGCAGGACAACCACGTCCGGTCCGCTCGCCATCGCTTCGCGGATGAGCCGCTTCGCTTTCGCGAAGTTCTCCTCCGGCTGCGCGAAGAGCATGTCCATCTGGATGCAGGCGGTCTTCATCCGGCGAACTCCTTCCCAGCCTGAAGCGCCTGCATGTTGAGGTCGAAAAGGTCGGCCTTGCGCGCCGGGATGACCTTGTGCAGCGCGTCCGCGAGGCTCTCCTCCCGGACACACCCGGTCTTCGAGATCAGCGCGCCGAGCAGGATCATGTTGGCAAGCGTCGGCATTCCCATGTCCATTGCCATCTTCGTGGCCGGGACGTAATAAGCCTCCACATCCGTGCGCGTAACCTTGCGGGCGATGAGCGTGGAGTCGAGGAAAATTTTCCCGCCCGGCTGCACGGCGTTTTCATATTTATCGAGCGAAGGGTTGTTCATAACCATGAGCACGTTCGGCGTGTTTACGATCGGCGAGCCGACCGGGGCGTCCGACAGAATGACGTTGCAGTTCGCCGTGCCGCCGCGCATCTCCGGGCCATAGGACGGCAGCCAGCTGAGCTCCCGCCCCTCGATGAGGCCCGCGTAGGCCAGAACCTTTCCGGAGAACAGCAATCCCTGTCCGCCGAAGCCCGCAATCACGATTTGATGATCTGCCATCTCTCAGCCCTCCTTGTCTCGGTAGACACCCAGCGGATAGTACGGGATCATCTTCTCGTCGATCCACTCCAGCGCCTTCTGCGGCGTCAGGCCCCAGTTCGTCGGACAGGCCGACAGCACCTCGATCAGTGAGAAGCCCTTGCCCTCCACCTGATAACGGAACGCCTTTTCGATCGCTTTTTTTGCGTTTTTCACGTTTTTCACATTGTTCACGGTCACGCGCTCGAGATACGCCGGGGCCTCCAGCGTCGCGAGCATCTCGCAGATCCGGATCGGCCAGCCGCAGGTGTTGACGTCGCGTCCATAGGGCGACGTCTGTGTGATCTGGCCGGGCAGAGAGGTCGGGGCCATCTGGCCGCCCGTCATGCCATAGATCGCGTTGTTGACAAAGATGACCGTGATATTTTCGCCGCGCGCCGCGGCGGAGACGGTCTCGCAGAGGCCGATGGACGCGAGGTCGCCGTCGCCCTGATAGGTGAAGACGATGTTGTCCGGCAGCGACCGCTTCACACCCGTCGCGACTGCGGGCGCACGTCCATGCGACGCCTCGACCATGTCACAGGTAAAGTAGTCATAGGCCAGTACGGAACAGCCGACCGGCGCAATGCCGATCGTCCGGCCCTCGATGCCGAGCGTGTCGATCGCCTCGGCGACGAGCCGATGGATGATGCCATGCGTGCAGCCGGGGCAGTAGTGGAATACAGCGTCGGTCAGCGCCTTCGGTTTTTCAAATACAACAGCCATCAGTCGTTCCCTCCTTCGTTTGCCTTACGGATCGCGTCCAGCACCTCATCCGGCGACGGGATCATGCCGCCCACGCGGAAGCAAAGGTCGACCGGCTTTTTGCACGCTACCGCCAGCTGCACATCCTCGCGCATCTGGCCCATGTTGAGCTCCACGCAAACGAACCGCTTCACCTGATCAGCGGCCTTGCGCAGCGGTGCCTTCGGGAACGGCCAGAGCGTGATCGGCCGGATCATGCCGGCCTTGATGCCCTGCTTGCGCGCTTCGACGATCGCGTTGCGCGACACGCGCGCGGTAATACCGCAGGACACGATGCAGACCTCGGCGTCCTCCATCATGAACGCTTCCCACATGCACTCATTCTTCTCGATCTCGGCGTATCGCTCGAAGCGCTCGATGTTCAGCCGCTCGAGCTCTGCCGGGCTGAGGTAGAGAGAGTTGACAACGTGATGCTTCCGCTGGCACTTCGTTCCAGTGACGGCCCAATCCTTTTCAGTTGTGTCCGGGTCACGCGCCTCCGGCAGCTGCACGGGCTCCATCATCTGGCCCATCGTGCCGTCAGCCAGCAGCATTGCCGGCATCCGGTATTTTTCCGCAAGGTCAAACGCCTTTCCGGTCAGGTCGGCCATCTCCTGAACCGACGCCGGAGCCAGTACCAGAACATGGAAGTCGCCGTGGCCAGGTCCGCGCGTCGCGAGGAAGTAGTCGGACTGCGATGGCTGAATGCCGCCGAGGCCGGGCCCGCCGCGCTGCACATTGACAATGACTGCGGGCAGATCTGCGCCCGCCAGGTACGAAATGCCCTCGCACTTGAGCGCGATACCGGGGCTGGAGGACGAGGTCATCGCCCGCTTGCCCGTCGCGGCCACGCCGTAAACCATGTTGATGGCCGCGATCTCGCTCTCGGCCTGCAAAAACGTCCCGCCGATCTTCGGCATTTTCTTCGCCATATAGGCCGCGACCTCGGTCTGCGGCGTGATGGGATAGCCCAGATAGTGGCGGCACCCGGCGAGGATCGCGGCCTCCGCGATGGCCTCGTTGCCCTTCATCAATACTTTTTCCTGCATCTTCCCGCCCTCCTTACTTTTCTACCGTAATGACACAGTCGGGACACATCGTCGCGCAGAACGCACAGCCGACGCACTTGTCCGGCTCCGTCAGCTCCACGGGCGCATGTCCCTTTTGATTCAGCCGCGTCTTCGACAGCGCCAGCAACCCCTTCGGACAGGCGTTCACACACAGGCCGCAGCCCTTGCAGAGTTCTTCCTGAAATATCAGTTTTGCCATCTTGTTCCTCCATTTATCGTAATTGGTAATATAGCTTCTGGATCTCCATCGGGAACAGGTTTGGAATGCTCCCGCGCAGCGCGTCGCAGAGCCGTGCAGCGCAGCAGGTCATCTTGAGCGGCAGCCCTGCCCGCGCGGCGACCGCTTCCGCATAGGGCATGCTTGACAGCACATCCGCCGCCGCCGTCGCCTGCCCGAGATTCGTATTGTTGACGACTGCCGTGAACGGCAGCCCACAGGCGGCCTCGATTTCCCGCAGCACAAGGATCGTATCCTCTACCGTCCTTGTCAGCGGCCGGGCCCGGTTGATGACGAACAGCATCTCATAATCACCCTCCGCCCGGATCTCCGGAACATAGCGCCCCAGTGCCAGCGCTCCGCGGTCGTCTCCGCCGATGTCCAGCACGCCGCATTCTCCCCGCTCCGCAATCAGCGCGTAGGTCTCCTTCGGCATGGCCGGAACATCGAGATTCGAATTTGCAAACGGTGAGACGATCAGTCCGATCCCCTCTTTTTTCAGATCTTCTTCTGAATCCTTCGTCCGGAAATAGGGATTTACAATGTCAAGATCGGCCACAGTCACGGCTTCGCCTTTTCGCCGGAGCCACCGCGCATAATTCAGCGCGATATTCGTCTTTCCACTGCCGTAATGTCCGGCAAAAAGAGTTAGGCGTTTGTGTGTCATGGCCGACTCCTCCTTCAGAGCTTGCTTCTGATGATTTTTCCGCTGGTGGTCTTTGGAAGCGCTTCGCGGAATTCCACAATACGGGGATATTTGTACGGCGCAGTATGCGTCTTGACATAGGTCTGAATTTCTTTTTTCAGCGCGTCCGTGCCCTCGGTGCCCTTGACCAGTACGATGCTGGCCTTGACGACCTGCCCGCGGATCTCATCCGGGGCGGCAGACACACCGCATTCGAGCACATACGGCAGCTCCATGATGACATTTTCGATCTCAAACGGTCCAATGCGGTAGCCAGACGATTTAATGACGTCATCCGCACGGCCGACATACCAGTAGAAGCCGTCCTCGTCCCGCCAGGCGAGGTCGCCCGTGTGGTAGAAGCCATCGTGCCACGTTTTTGCCGTGACCTCCGGGCTGTTGTAGTATTCGTAGGCAAGTCCGCAGGGAATGCCGTTTTGAATGTTGATGCAGATCTCCCCTGTGTCGCCGGCCTCCGCTTCATGCCCGCTGCTGTCCAGCAGATGCACATCGTAGAGTGGGACAGGCTTGCCCATAGATCCGATCTTATGGCTGTCGCCAGCCAGATTGCCGATGATGAGCGTCGATTCAGACTGCCCAAAGCCCTCCATGATGCGCATGCCAGTCGCCTTTTCAAATTGGCGGAAGACCTCAGGATTGAGCGCTTCACCGGCGATAGACGCATGCTGAATAGAAGAAAGATCAAATCGGGACAGGTCCTGCTTGATCAGCATGCGGTACATCGTGGGCGGCGCACAGAATGTCGTGATCTGATACTTCGCAAACATCGGCAGAATTTTTTCTGCATCAAAGCGGTCGAAATCATAAACAAACACAGCCGCCTCACACAGCCACTGACCGTAGAGCTTTCCCCAGAGGCTCTTGGCCCAGCCGGTGTCGGAGATGGTCAGGTGCAGCCCGTCCGGGTTGACCTGATGCCAGTATTTTGCAGTGATAAAATGTCCAAGCGGATATTTATAGTTGTGTGCTGCAATTTTCGGGTATCCGGACGTACCGGAGGTAAAGAACATGAGCATTGGCTCGTCGCCGCAGGGCGCGTCGTCCCTGCGCGTATAGCGGCGGGAAAACAGGCCGTATTCCGCATTGAAATCATGCCAGCCGTCCCGGCTGCCGCCAACCATGATCTTTGTCAACTTCATCCCGGTGTCGGCCTCTGCAATGTCGACATGGTACGCAGTATCGCCGTCTGCCGTGCAGAGAACTGCACTGACGCCCGCCGCCTGGAAGCGGTAAGAGAAATCATGCTCCACAAGCTGATTGGTAGCCGGAATCGCAATGGCGCCGATCTTGTGCAGACCCAGAATGGCAAACCAGAACTGGTAATGCCGCTTGAGCACGAGCATCACGCGGTCGCCGCGTCGGATGCCGAGCGAGGTAAAGTAATTGGCGGCCTGGCTGGAAGCATCTTTCATGTCCTTGAATGTGAACCGCCGCTCCGTTCCATCCAGAGCCACATGCAGCATGGCGAGCTTTTCAGGCTTTTCACGGCCCAGCGCATCCACAATGTCAAATGCGAAATTGAAGGATTGCTCATTTTTGAAAGCGATGGACTGCAGTTTCCCGTTTGCATCCTCGGGCGCATCGACGAAGCGGGTGTAAATGCGCGCCTCCGGATCCGGACTCTGCGCCGTCTCGATCATGGCAGCGCGGTCGCCGCCGGCCTCCGGGAGGCTCGGCTCCTGTGGGCGGAGCACGATCGCATAGAACAGGCAATCCTGACCGTCCGCAGCAACCATGCCGTGCGGAATGGAGCTGTCATAGTAGATGCAGTCGCCTTCATGCAGAAGCTCGGTATGTCCGCCGACCTGAACTTTCATACTGCCGCGAATGACAAGATCACATTCCTGCCCGACGTGGCTGGTCAGCTCAATGTCCGAATAGAATGCTTCATCAGAGTATTTGTTTTCAACGAACAGCGGGTCTGCAATGCGGTTCTGAAAGCCGGAGGCCATGTTGTAATAGATCATCTCATGGGCCTGCTCGATCTTCTGTCCATTACCCGCGCGTGTCAGCGTATAGGATCGAAGCTTTGGGCTGCTGCCCTCGATGAGATCTGTAACGTCAACGCCAAAAACCAGCGCGCAGCGGTAGAGAAAAGCGAAGTTGAGGTCGCTCTGCCCGGCCTCACAGCGAAGATATTCTTCTTCGCTCGTGCCCGTTTTCAGCGCCATCGTCTGCGCCGAAAAGCCGGAGATCTCGCGCAGCTCTCGGATGCGTCCCGCCATTTCCTGAATTTTGAAGTCCAGCCCTGTGAGTGTTTTTTTCATGGTGTTACCTCCGTGGATGCAAAAAAGCCCGTCTCAAAGAAATGATTCTTTGAGACGGGCTGCATACAGCATACCCGCGGTACCACTCAAATTGCACCTGCCTCACGGCAGATACCACTCATCGACTTCCAGCAAAGTCTAAGCACTGACGCAGCTGACGCGGGAGAGGTCTACTTGCCATTACGGGCGTTCTTCTCTCCGGCTCGGGAGCTACAAATTCTGCGCGTCTGTTACCGGTTCACACCATCCACCGGCTCTCTGAAACAGGACTTGCGCGGAACCCTCTCCGTCGTAGCCTTTATTGTTGTTAAGAATCATAACGAAAAAGTATGCAATTGTCAAGAAAAATTTTCGGTGGTTTTCTGTTGTCATCATCCCTGTCTGCCGGAGCTGCATATTGGGGCAAACCAGCGTAACCCAGAGAACACATATTGAGCGTATGCCGATCCGGTTCAATCGCCGCATCGTCGAAAGATCCCGGTCATCAGAGCTTGCTTCGGATGATCTTGCCGCTGATGGTCTTCGGGAGCTCTTCTTTGAACTCCACAATTCTCGGATACTTATACGGCGCGGTATGCTGCTTGACGTAGTTCTGGATTTCCTTCTTCAGCTCCTCCGTGCCCTCGGTGCCCTTGACGAGCACGATGCTGGCCTTGACGACCTGCCCGCGCACCTCGTCCGGCGCAGCGGACACGCCGCACTCAAGCACATACGGCAGCTCCATGATGACGTTTTCGATCTCGAACGGCCCGATGCGGTAGCCGGAGGACTTGATGACGTCGTCCGCGCGGCCAACGTACCAGTAGAAGCCGTCCTCATCGCGCCACGCGAGGTCGCCGGTGTGGTAGAGTCCGTCGTGCCAGACGGCCTCAGTGCGCTCCTTGTCCTGATAATAGCCGAGGAACAGCCCGCAGAAGTGCTCTCGTCCCGCGGTATGGATGACGATCTCGCCCGTGTCGCCGTCGGCAGTCGGGGTGCCGTCCTGATTGACAAGGTCGATGCCGTAGCCGGGGATGGGCTTGCCCATCGAGCCGGGCTTGAGCGGCTGGCCGACGAGGTTCGCAATGCCGAGCGTCATCTCCGTCTGGCCGAAGCCCTCGGCGATCTGCAGCCCCGTCGCCTTTTCAAACTGATAATAGACCTCCGGGTTCAGCGCCTCGCCCGCGGTCGTTGCGTGCTGGATGGAGCTGAGGTCGAAGCGGGAAAGATCCTGCTTGATCAGCATCCGGTACATCGTGGGCGGCGCACAGAACGTCGTGATGTTGTATTTGGCGAACATCGGCAGGATCTTCTCGGCGTCGAACCGATCAAAGTCGTAGACGAACACCGCACCCTCGCACAGCCACTGGCCATACAGCTTGCCCCAGAGCGCCTTGCCCCAGCCGGTCTCGGAGATCGTGAAGTGCAGTCCGCCGGGCTGCACCCAGTGCCAGTACCGGGCCGTAACGTAATGGCCCAGCGCATATTTGTAGCTGTGAACAGCGATCTTCGGATAGCCGGTCGTGCCGGACGTGAAGAACATGAGCATCGGATCGTCGCCGCAGGGCGCGTCGTCCTTGCGCGTGTAGCGCCGGGAGAACAGGCCGTATTCCGCGTCAAAGTCGTGCCAGCCCCCGCGCTTGCCACCGACGAGAACCTTCGTCAGATGCACACCCGCGTCGGCCTCCGCGATGTCGACCTGATGTGCCGTGTCGCCGTCCGCCGTACAGACGATCGCGCTCACGCCCGCCGCCTTGAAGCGATAGGCGAAATCATGCTCCATCAGCTGGTTCGTCGCCGGGATGGCGATCGCGCCCAGCTTATGCAGGCCGAGGATCGCAAACCAGAACTGATAGTGCCGCTTGAGCACCAGCATCACGCGGTCGCCGCGCTTCACGCCGAGTGACGTGAAATAGTTCGCCGCCTGACTCGAAGCATCCTTCATGTCCTTGAACGTGAACCGCCGCTCAGTCCTGTCGTTTGCGATATGCACCATCGCGAGCTTGTCCGGCTCACGCCGTGCGAGGCCGTCCACAATGTCGAAAGCAAAGTTGAACTTGTCCTCGTTGCGGAACTCCAGCCGCTCCAGCGAGCCGTCTTCCTTTTCCACCCCGTGGACAAACTGGTCGCAGAGCAGCTGCTGCTCCGGCGTCTCCTCCAACGCCCGTGTCCGCACGGACAGGTCCTGCTCCTTTTCGCTGCTCGCCATGATCATTGCGAGGAATACACAGTCCTGCCCATCCACGGCGATCATGCCGTGCGGCGTGGAGCTCTTGTAGAAGATGCTGTCGCCCTCGTGGAGGACTTCCTCGTGCTCGCCGACACGCACACGGAGCGTCCCCTTCACGACGAGGTCAAATTCCTGTCCGGCATGCGTCGTGGTGTGGATCGGCTGGCTCTGCAGCTCCTTGGAATACTGATAGGTGACCCAATACGGTGTCGCCAGCTTCTGCCGGAACATTGCCGCCATATTCTGAATGGTGATGCCGTCCTCGCTGGCCGTCACCGGACCCATGCCCCGGCGCGTCACCGTGTAGCTCGAGAGCTTGGCGCTCTGGCCTTCGAGCAGATCCGTCAGCTCCACGCCGAACGCCAGCGCGCACTTGTGCATGAACGTAAACGGGAAATCGACCGTGCCCTGCTCATAGCTGTGATACTGCTCGACGCTGACCTCGGTCTTCTCGGCCATCTCCGCTTCGCTGTAGCCGACGATCTCGCGCATCTCGCGGATTCGCTCTGCGATCTCCATCAGCGGGTTGGCAGCCGGCTTCTTGGTTTGCATCATCATAGTGGGTTCCTCCTGTGTTAAACTGTGTAAGTTACTTCGAACGAAAAAACTCGCCTCAAGGATTCCTAAGAATCTTTGAGGCGAGTTTGTGAATCACAATACCCGTGGTACCACTCAAATTGCAGCTCTGAGAACTGCCGCTTCAGGCTCTGACAAGCCCTATCCCGTAACGTGGGCGGACGAGAGGCGTCTACTTGCGAATGGTGTTCGGGCCTCCAGCTCGGAAGTGATAGGTCACAGGAGTTCGTGCTGCCGGTTTGCACCAACCACCGGCTCTCTGAAAGCAGTCCGTCCGACCGTCTTCGTCACAGCTTTTTTTGATTTGAACTTGCCCCAAATTTAACACAGTCTTTGCAGGCTGTCAAGTATAAATTTTACTAATACCGGCTATCGGTGCTTACCGCTTCACCTGCTCGGCGGTCTGCGCCGTGTCGATCCCGGCCGCGCCCTCCAGGCCGAAGCGCTCCGTCGCCTCCTCGCGCATCTTGTATTTCAGGATTTTTCCGGCTGCATTCATCGGGAATGCGTCGACAAAATCGATGTATTTCGGCACCTTGTGCCGTGCCATGCTGGCCTTGATATAGTCCAGCATCTCCTCCACGGTCACGCTGCCGGGCTCCTTGAGGATGATGCAGGCCATGGCCTCCTCGCCGTATTTCTTGTCCGGCACGCCGATGACCTGTACGTCCTTGACGGCCGGGTGGGTGTAGATGAATTCCTCAATCTCCTTGGGGTAGATGTTCTCGCCGCCGCGGATGATCATGTCCTTCAGCCGCCCGGTGATGCGGTAGCAGCCGTTTTCGTCCCGGCAGGCCAGATCGCCGGAGTGCAGCCAGCCCTCCTTGTCAACGGTGGCGGCCGTGGCCTCGGGCATCTTGTAGTAGCCTTTCATGGTGTTGTAGCCGCGCGAGCAGAACTCGCCGTTGACGCCGTCCGGCACTTCCTCGCCGGTCTCGGGGTCGATGATCTTGCACTCGATGTGCGGGAAAGCGTAGCCGACCGTGTTGCACCGCAGATCGAGCGGGTCGCCGCAGGCGCTCATGGTGCTGCCGGGGGCGGATTCGGTCTGGCCGTAGACGCTGACGATGTCGGTCATGTGCATCTCGTCCGGCTGGGCGGCCCGGCGCATCAGCTCCGGCGGGCAGCCGGAACCGGCCATGATGCCGGTGCGCATATAGGAAAAATCGGTCTTTTTGTAGTCCGGATGGTTGAACATGGCGATGAACATCGTCGGCACACCGTTGAAGCAGGTGATGCGCTCCTGATTGATGCAGGCGAGCGAGACCTTGGCCGAGAAATACGGCATCGGGCAGAGCGTCGCGCCGTGCGTCATGCAGGAGGTCATGGAGAGCACCATGCCGAAGCAGTGGAACATCGGCACCTGGATCATCATCCGGTCGGCCGTGGACAGATCCATCCGGTCGCCGATGCATTTGCCGTCGTTGACGACGTTGTAGTGCGTCAGCATGACGCCCTTCGGGAAGCCCGTTGTGCCGGAAGTGTACTGCATATTGCACACGTCGTCCGGCCGCACGCCCGCGGCCATGCGCAAAATCTGCTCGCGCGGGACCAAGTTGGCCCGATCCATCGCCTCGTCGAAGGTCAGGCAGCCCGGCATCCGGAAGCCGACGGTGATGACGTTGCGCAGGAACGGCAGCTTGCGGCAGTGCAGGGCGGAGCCGGGCTTTGCGTCGGCCAGCTCCGGGCAGAGGGTCTGGATGATCTCACGGTAGTTCGAGTCCAGACAGTGGTCGATCATGACGAGCGTGTGCGTGTCGGACTGCCGCAGCAGATATTCCGCCTCGTGGATCTTGTACGCCGTGTTGACCGTGACGAGCACGGCGCCGATCTTCGTCGCGGCCCAGAAGGTGATGAACCACGCGGGCACGTTCGTAGCCCAGATGGCGACCTTGCTGCCCCGGCGCACGCCGAGCGAGACGAGCGCGCGGGCAAAATCGTCCACGTCGTCGCGGAACTGCGCGTAGGTCCGCGTGTAGTCGAGCGTCGTGTATTTGAACGCGTACTGGTCCGGGAATTCCTCGACCATCCGGTCGAGCACCTGCGGGAAGGTCTCGGAGATGAGGCTGTCTTTCTTCCAGACGAACTTGCCGGTATGCGCGGCGTTGTCGTAGAGCGTCTTTTTCTTGCCGCGCGGGGAATCGAAGCGGTGCATGTAGTTGACGAAATGTGGGAAGATGACCTCCGGGTCGGTCAGGTCGGGCATCCATTCCGGCTTCCACTCGAGCGAGATGAACCCGTCATAGTCGATGGAGGACAGCGCCTGCATCATGCTGCCGACGGGCAGCGTGCCCTCGCCGATGAGGTCATAGCTGCCGTCGTCGTCCGAGTCGCGCAGGTGAACGTGGCGGACGTAGGCACCGAGGTTTTTGATGGTCGTGTCGGCGGATTCGCCGTGGTCCCGGTAGGGATGGTGCATATCCCAGAGCGCGCCCAGCTGGTCGCAGGCAAACGCATCGAGCAGCGTGCGCAGCCGGGCCGTGTCGGAAAAGACGCCGCTGGTCTTGAGCAGGATCGTGATCCCCTGCGCCTCGGCGGCGGGGAGGAGCGCTTCGAGTGCGGCGGAGATCCGCGCGTCGTCATCGCGCTGCGCAGTCACGGAGACATACGGACACTGCACGTCGTGCGCCAGCTGCATGAGGGCTGTCACGGTCTCGGTGCAGTCCTCGCCCGCGATGTCGCAGGCGGTATCGAAGCACGGGATGCACAGGCCCTTCTGCCAGAGCTCCCGCGCCGTCGCGGCGGCGGTATAGCGGTGCAGCGGGCCGCCGCGGCCGGTCAGCTCCGGCGTTTTGTGGACGTTATAGAGCTCGACGCCGCCGAAGCGCATGGTCTCGGCCATCTGCACCTGCTGCTCCCAGGGGATCTGCTGCCAGCCGCGTGTGGAAAACGATACATTCATGTGCTGCTTCCTCCTCAGGCGTTCGCCGCTTCTTCGTAGACGATCTTGTTGATGGCGTTGAGATACGCGTGCACGGACGCGCCGATGATATCGGTCGAGATGCCGCGGCCGGAATAGAGCTTGCCGCCGCTGCGGAGCTTGACGACCGACTCGCCCATGGCCTCGCGGCCCTCGGTGACGGCCTGGATCTGGAAATCATCCAGCTCGTAATGGCGGCCGAGGATCGATTCGATGGCCAGGAAGGCCGCGTCGACCGGGCCGTCGCCCAGGCTCACGCCCGAGAGCGTCTGGCCGTTTTTCGTGAGCTTCATCTGCGCCGAAGCGCTGATGGTGTTGCCGGTGTTGATGACGTAGCTTTCGAGCCGGTACGTCGGCGGCACCTGCAGCGCGGCGGAGGCGATGATGGCGTCGAGCTCCTTCTCGCCCACGGTCTGCTTCTTCGCCGCGATGCGGCAGAAGGCCTCGTAGACCTTCGCCCCGTCCTCCTCCGAAAGATCGTAGCCGAGGGCGGCGGCCATCTTCATGACGGCCTCCTGCGTGTCATGCACGGTCAAAACTGCGCCGGAGGAGGTCTGCACGCCGTTGTCAAACGGCGAGAGCTGGCTGCGGCCCGTCTGACACATCCAGGCGATCTGTGACAGCAGGCGGTTCATCTGCGTGAACTGCAGCGTGCTGACGACGCCGAAGTCCTGGGCTTTGGCCGCCAGCAGCTTCGCCATGTGCGCGAGGTTCGCAGTGTCGACGCAGTAGGCCGCGGCCTTGATCTCGCCGGCCCCGGCGGCGATGGCGCTCACGGCGCACGCGTCCGCCATCGACAGCGCGTCCGAGCAGCTCACGCCGAAGCGCACGTCCTTCGTCTGCGGCACGGCCTCGTAGATCCCGCGCACGAAGCGGCCGAACGCGTCCGGCAGCATACTCCCCGCCGCGTCGCAGACGGTCACGCCGGCCGCACCGGCCGCGATCGCGGTCTGCAGCGCCTCAGCGAGGAAGGCGGGATCGGCGCGCGTGGCGTCGTCCGCGAGGAATTCCACGTCCTCGCAGACCGCCCGCGCCGCCGCGACGGTCTGGCGGATCGCCTCGAGCATGGCGGCGGGCTTTTTGCCCGCGAGGTATTCCATCTGCACGGCGCTGACCGGCGCGGGGACCTGGATGCGCGGGTGCTTCGCCTCCCTGAGCGCGGCCCAGACCAGCGAAACGCTCGCCGGGTCCAGCGCGACCGGCACGCACACGGCGCTCTCCTTCACCGCAGAGGCGACGGATTTGATGAGCAGACTGTCGATCTTTGGGTTTTCGACCGCGTGCAGCTCAATGACGCTCACGCCCAGCCGGTCGAGGAGCTTGGCAAGCTCGATCTTCTCGCGGAACGAGAGCGTATAGCCCGCGGCCTTGCCCGCCTGGCGGATCGTGGTATCTGTCACGGAAATGTGTTTCATCGTAGGTTCCTCCTTTTTTCGGAAAACAAAAAGTCCCTGAAGCCAACTGGCTTCAGGGACGAAATAGCTTCGCGGTACCACCCTGCTTATCCCCCGCCTCACGGCGGACGATCACTCTCGGACTCTGACAAGCCCATAGCCGGTAACGAGGCCAAACGGGCCATGCTACTTGTCGCCGTTCGCAGTGCCTACTCGGGAAGCAGACTGACCGCTGTCTTCGGTACCGGCTCACACCAGCCGCCGGTTCTCTGAGACGCTCCAACAGGGCCATAATTCCGTCATCGTATTTCGTGGTTATCAATACTTGCGGCCATTAAAGCACGATTCCCACCGCTTGTCAAGCACACAGTCCAAGATTCGACATTTTCACAAAACCATGCGCCCTCTCCGCACCGCGTCTTTGTGCAATCGGTGCTCTGCGCACCCTTCAACCCAGCCCCGCCCAGCGTTCATGCTCCACGGCATCGGCGGTGGCGTGAGCCACGGCCGCCTCCAGAATAAGCAGGAAATATCACGCCTGCGCGTCGCGGTTGTCGTCAAAAATCGGCATTCCGAGCTGAAGATCGTCGAGCGACGACAGCGTCCGCCCCAGCAGTCCGTTCAAAATCACCGCCAGCTGCGCGCACGTCACCGCAGCGTCCCAGCGGCGCTGACTGGCACAATGGCCGCCAGCAGCAGTATGATCAGAAACATGGAAAAGCAGACCTTTTTCATGGAACATCCCTCTTTGTATACCCCCTATCCTGCATCCTCAGGCCCAGGGTGTAAACCAGCAGACTTTTGAACGAAAGAGAAGTCCTTCCGGTTTCCCCAATGTCAGTAAGTTAAGCTGACATTGCCCACCAAAACGCCTGATATTCTTTGAATATCAGGCGTTTTTGCAACTATTTTTGGATCTCTGATTTTCTAGAAAAGTGGTGTTTTTCAGGCATCAACCCGCAGGATTTTTCCTATAAACGTATATACCATTTTCGGGAATGCACCTCGTGAAAACCTGTGAAATCCGGCTTGACCCACACGGCGAAATGTCTAAAGAGCGGCGGAACAGGTCAACAAAATCGCCATGCTGGAACAGAAAAAGCAGCACTACGAAGAAATTCTCCGCCGGGAGCTTGACGGCCTCGACAATGAATTTGAAACGCTGCGGCTTCTGTCGCAGGAACTGTCCGTGAGGGCAAATGGCCTACGATTTTGGAAAGCGGCTTGACATGGATTTTTGATGGATATACGGCAGCCCCGGCTCGGAATACTCTGGGCCGGGGCATCTGTTTCGTCTCATAGAATGGGAATGTAATTATAAGAGTTATAGATTGGTGCAGTTGCCAGTCTTGTCAGTTTTATGCCTGCACCTCATTGCTGTCGGCATAGCAGCTCTCGTCCGTCTGCGCGGCCAGAAAATCATAAATTTCGGAGAAGGTCGTCCGGCCATAGAAATCGTCCGCGTTGATGACGGCAAACGGGCCGTTTACCACGCCCTTGCAGCAGGCCAGTGCATGGCCAGTGCCCCATGGCTTGGCGCGGCAGGCTGCCTCCGGCGTTCGCTTTGCGGGAATCAGATTCACAGCGCGGAACGTTACCCTGCTGAACAGATGCTTTGTCAGATAACAGCTGAAGGAAGCGCTGTCATCCAGACCAAGGCCGAGGTACTCGTCCATGTGAAAGGCGTTGATCCGGGAAAAATCCAGGTCCTGCCGCAGCAGGCTTTCCAGCATCTCATTCTGCGAAGGCGCAGCGGCAAAAATCACATTTGCAGTTTCCTTCCGTTCCAGAACTGCGCGAATGGCGCTGGCCGCCGTTTCTGCGGCAGCGTATCCCATTGAACTGCGCGAATCATATACGGATGAAAAAAGCGTATCTGTCTGAATGGTTCTGATCAGCATACAGCATCCTCCCAATGTTGATCGATTCTGAATTTTCTGCACCGCGCAATGACCTCGCGCAACTGTGTTCTGGTCAGCGCGTCATTGCTGATGAGATCGAGGCAGTCCGTGCTGAACGTAAGCGGCATATAGTATTGTTCCAGCCGCTGTTCCAGCGTGTCGATCTGCCGCCATAAAAGTGCGGCGCGGTCATCGCATCCTGCATAAAGCGCGGTATAATACTGTCCCATGCGGAGCATGAGCTGCATGGTATCTGTTCCGTAGACCAGAAGCCGGAGGTCTTCCTCCAGTGCATGACGCAGCTGCGCGCTTTGCTGTGCGCTGCGCTGCTGCGCAGGATTTGCCGCTGTGACGATATCGGTACGGATGGCCGCGGTATCGTGTTTGACCGCAGACAGGGTTTCCCGCAGTGTCAGCAGCGCTGCCTGCAGAAGCGACAGCGTTTGCTCCCCGGCTGTGTCAAACGCTTCCGGCGTTTGAAAGTGGTCGTCGACTTGCAGCGGACGCTCCGGTCTGCCTCCGTTCCAGCTTTGCAGCCGGCTCAGCAGGCTTCTGTCCTTCCACGCCCGCCAGCTTGTAATCTGCTGCGAGGCCATGTCGATCTGATCGTATACAGACCGGAGCCGTCCCGCGTATGCACCGTACCGGCGCGAAAGAAATTCCGCTTTGATTTTCGTGATATCGGCGTCCGGGTCCCACGCCAGTTCTGCAAATAAAACCTGTGTCAATGCGCGCATTCCCCAGTTTACCAGCGGGACGTGCATATATACGAAGCCTGCTGCACCGGTGCGGCGGTAGACTTGAAAATCATGCGCCATACTGTGCGTAAACAGCAGCGGAAGATCCTCAAATTTGCTGACATTGTAGTATTCCAGCACCATCACCGGCAGGTGCGGCCGGATCTGATTCCAGCCGGAAAGCGCGCTTGCGTATGCCCGGTTATAGGAACAGCCGGGATCGTCGAAGCCATGCGCATAGCAGCGGACAATGGGAGCGTAAATGAGATAGTCTCCGGCATCCAGAAGATTCTGCGGGATCGGACGCTCCGGCGGCGCAAGCGTGGAGGTTCCTTCATACGCGATCAAGGCCATCTTTACATCGTGATCCAACCGGCCTGCCGCGCGGGCGCGGTCCAGGAAGGAACGAAAGTGTGATGCCATATGCAGCATCTGGTCTGTGCCGTTTCCGAGCGCACGGCAGCGCTCGCATGTGCAGACACTCCCCCATGTATCGAGGCCCCAGACGTCGATTTCATCTGCCTCATGCCACGGCCCCATGATGTGCCGCAGCAGTTCCTCGCATAAATATGGAATCAGTTCCGGCTGAGAAACGCAGAACTGCGTCTGCAGTGCGGTCTGCCTGCTTTTGGGTCCGTGGGCAGGTGTTCCGTACCACTCCGGGTGCGCGTCCCAAAGCGTCCGGCCGGATGGGGTCGGACGATCCGGCGCCAGAATAGCCTCAAAAATATGACCGCCATCGCGCATGACAATTCCAAGCTTCCGCATGAGCGCGCGCGTGTTCGGCCGATCTCCATACGCATTCATTCGATTTCTGGCCATCCAGATCAGAAGATCCACGCTCTCCTTGAGCGCGCCTTCGATGGAAAATCCACGGCCGAGCGTGGAAGCGGACGCATCATGCACGGCGTTCTTCGGCCAGAGAAGGCCGCATCCCGGCTCGGGCGCATATTCTCCCGCTGTACCCGGTTCCAGCCATCGCCAGCCCTGCATTTTCAGAAATTCATAGACGCCGTATAAAACACCGACCCGGCCTGCACCGCGGATCAAAAGACCGTCCTTCTGCGGCAGCAGCGCGTATGCATCCCCAGATGCCGTAAGAGAATCGGCGTGCAATTCGATCGCTGCTTTTCCGCTGTGCCGCTGTGAGACAAAGCAAATCTGTGCGTCTGGCTCCATTTGCAGCAAATGTGTTCTAAGCTCCACCGCTGCATAGCTGATCGTGCATCTTGCGCCAGCCTCCGGATCATGTCGAAAATCAATCTGCGCTTCCGAAAATGCCCAGCTTTCTGTCATGGTCTCTGCGGAAGGAAACGGAAGAAGAATTTCAAGCTCCATCGTGTCTCTCCTCCTATTGGATAACGCCCTATCGGACGATCAGGCCGGTCGCCTCATAAAATTGCTGCCCGGCAAGAAGCCACTCTTTGAGGTTCGATTGAAAGCGATTCTGCGGCACAAAAGCAGTAATTTCGTCCGGCTGGATGTCCCAGCGGAGCGCATATCGTGCAGCCGCGTTGGATGCGGTGCGTCCGATGATTTGAAAACGCTGTTGAAAAAATGAAATATTGGAGTATACTCCGAGCAGAGGCAGAAGCGTTTCATCCAGCAGCCAGGAGTGGCAGCTGAAAAACCGGAACGCATACGCTGGGAAGTGTTTCGGAAAAAATGCGCGTGCCCGCGCGAACGAGGTGTCGCACGCTGCAGGATCGAGCGAACCGCCGCGGCAGATGTGCACAGACACCAGCGGCTCGCCCGGGTCAAGTCCAAAAGCCGGGGCGGAAAAGTCCGCCGGCTCCATGCAGAATTGAAGTCGTCCAAGCTGGAACAGCCGCAGCGTCAGATGATTCGTCAGCCATGCGCTTTCGGCAAGGCCGATCTTGCCGCTATAGCTCCGATATTCGGAGGCCCAGCGGCCGATATCGTCGATCGTATGATAAAATACCTCGTCCGGAAGCTGGTGCCTTTGATAATCGTTCAGCAGCTTCTGACTCCAAAGGAGCGCTGCGAGCAGATCCGTCTTGGGATCGCCGCTCCAACGGAGCGTGTCTGCCCTGTAAATTTCGGCGGCCTGAGAAAGTGCCGGAAGCAGCGCTTCCTCAAAGTCCTTTTGATAGAGCGCGTCCAGACCCTGACGGGTATATTCCTGCCGCGCAAAGGAAATCGCCTGTTCGATGTTGTTCATTTTGTACCCAACCTGTAGAGATTTCTCAGGAAGCGCTTTGCGACCGGGTTTTCCTGCCGCAGATCCAACTGGCAGATCACATAGTGCTTGCCCTCGTATAGCTTTTCTGCCGCGGCCAGTACTGGCCCCCAATTTCCCTGTTCGTCCATATTGTTGGACAAAAGAATGGGTGTGAAGCCCTCGGCAGTAAAGGTCGTGTCCAGAAGCGGCGTGATGCAGTCCTCCTTGGCGTCATACCAGTAGGAGAAGTCCTGCTCCTTAAATTCCGCGACAGCCGGGTAGCCGGTCTTGCGGGAGACGAAGTGCAGCGGGAGCATGCCGCAGGGCTTGACGGTCACGGTCTCACCCGCGACGGTATGCAAACCCGGTTCCAGCTTCAGAATGACAACATTGTCGTTCGGTACGACAGTCACGTCCTGAAATACGGTCAGCTTCTGCTCTGTGTCATTGACAACGTCCCCGTTCCCGTCCAGCAGGACGGCGCGGAGCGTCAGCGTTTCGCGGTCTTGCGCGGTCTCTGCCGGGAATTCGGCGCTGGCGATATAGGCTGCGCGGCAGGCGTCCGCGTGCGCGGGGATGCGCCCGGTCTGAATCAGCTTGTTTTGTTCGTTGTAAAGCTCAAAGGCAAGCGTATACGCGCCGGATTTCGCGGTATCATTGCACAGGAACGCTTCGATCTGAATCGTTTCGCCCGCCGTATAGGCAAAGCGGTCGGTGCGTAGCGACACCAGCAGGGGCGCGAGTGCATCTCGGTAGGCAAAATACGCCTGCTTCGGGATGCGCTTGCAGTCCATGATGGACTTCATCCAGCCGCTGGGCCATGCGTCGATAAACAGATGAATGGCGTTCGAGACCATGCGGTCGTCGCGGCGGAATGCCTCGGTCATCATGCGCGCGGCAAAGGCCTGATACTGCTGGCTGCGGCTGATCCAGCCCTGCATATCCTCCTGCGCGTCATAGAAAAAGCCGCTGAAGCTCTTTGTCTGGCTGCGGACAATGCGGTCCGGGTCAAACGGCTCACGCATCCATTCGCGCGGATAGCGTTCCTCCATGACCTCCGCTGAATCCAGCCCCTCTGCGCCGTATTCACCGCAGCCATAGTACCAGCCGGGCTTGACCGGCAGCCAATAGCCCCGGTGCAGACGGCCAATGTCAATACCGTGGCCGTTATACCACATGGGGTAGCAGTGGTTATCCGGTATCCCGTCTGTGGGCGGGTCATAATCGCCGTCCACGTGCTTGATGACCTGATCGGGGTTCGAGAACTTCACAACAAGGTCACAGCAGGTGAAGAAGTTTTCCAGTTCCGGACGGATCAGATGTCGGTGCGGCTCGTTATTGGCGTTCGGAAACGGCTCGTTGATATAACTGACGACGACATTGCACGGATGCTTACGCACCATGCGCGCCAGTTCCTCCGCCTGCCGGATGCCCTCCGGGACGCGGAAACGGCGCATGACGCCGAACAGCGGAAGATCCGTCTGCGTCATAAGGCCGAGCTTGTCGCAGTATTCGTAGACCTCATCCTGCACCGGCCGCTGCGTCAGACGCAGAAAATTCATGTTGCAGAGCTTGGCCAGCAGAATATCGTCGATCAACTGCGGAAGATCGCCGCGCAGCACGTCCTGCTGCTCAAAGCCCATCGTATTGGCCCCGCGCAGACGTATGGAGCGGCCATTGAGATAGAACATCCCCTTGCGCTGCGGACTTTCTGTGTCCTGCGTAAAGCTGCGCATACCGAACTGCTGTGCAAGGCGGTCGGTGCACGTCCCGTTTACAAGAACGGCTGCATGGAGCTGGTACAAATACGGGGTTTCCAGATCCCACAGCTTTGCGTCCGGCAGGTCAAATTTGAGTTTGTACAGATTCTTTCCGTGCTTGAGCGGCATGGGAATACCCTTTCCAAGCTCGGACTTGACAGCGGCCTCCGTCAGACTGTCGCCCATGCCGACAAAGCGCGTCGTCTCCGGCGTAAAGCGGTGGTCTTCAAAGACCGTCTCGGGGAAGTTCTGCCCGTAGAGTGAAAGCGAAAGCTCGACCGGGAGGATATCATATCTGTCGTTCTGAATTTCCAGCCATGCTTCTGCCTTCCCGTCCAGCGGACGGATATAGAGGTCGCTGATATGGACGGAATTTCGGATCTCCACATAGACGCGGTTGTAAATGCCCGTCCCGGAGGGGCAGTGGTGCCAGCCGTCCAGCGGACCGTCCCAGCCGAGACCGGTGGCGGCATAAAGCTTGTCGCCTTCTGTTTCTTCGCTGCCGCCGGGATCGTTTCCCATATAAATATGGTCATTATACAATTCAACTTTCAGCCGGTTTGTGCCGTCTTTGACGATGCCTGTAATCTCAAACTCGAATGGAGAGAAGAAGCCTTCGTGTTCTCCGGCAAATGTGTCATTGACGGTAACGACTGCACGGTAATCCGCGCCGTCAAAATGGATATAGACCGACTGGCCCGCCAAAAGCGCAGGCAGCTCAAACGTGGTTTCATATGTCTTTTTGCACACACCGATCGGCCCGCCGTATTCCGGGATCGTGACCGGTTGACCATCGCGCAGAAACGACGTGAGATCCATGCGCCGGCGCAGGCTTTCAAACGCAGGCGCGTGATTTTCCAGAAACGGGCGGTATGCTTCCCGCATGGCAGCAAGCTCGGTTTTCAGTTCTTCCGTTGTAGACAGATGCGGCTTGACTGCGATGGGCTGTGCATCTGCCTGTTCCAGACGGCAGATAACGGTTTCATGCGGAATTGGCGTGACCGACTCCAGAAGCGCAGCGTTCCCGCCGATGCCGTTTGCCGCGATTTGTGCGAATTGATCCATATATGTTCTCCTTTTCGCTGCTTTTTCGTATCGTAACACAGCGCATATAGGGAGGCAATCTGCGAAAATGACACTTTGGCCCGCAAAAATGTCATATTCGCCACCTATGAATTTTGACCCGCATTCTTTTAGAATGCGATACAGAGGATACTGGACCGATGGACGGATGTGAGACAGCTTATGTTTGAAGCATTTTTTACGGATCCCTGTATGCGATACCGCACAGAGGTGATCAACGGCATTGACTTTTACGGGTTGGGATTCAGCATGGTACGCGGCGAATGTGTGGCGGAAGGAACGCTGCGCTGGATGCAGGAAGGCGAAGCTGCGGCCGTGCTCATCACAAATACGAGCCTGCCGGATATGTCTGGGTTTGAACTTGCCAGATATGTCCGCAGACAGTTTCCGTGCCTCCGCGTGATTTTTTTGACTGACGCGCCGAACCTTGCGGAAGCGCAGCAAGCCGTCCGGTGCGGTGCATATGACTATTTGCCGAAGTCTGACGGGATCGACGCGCTGCGCAGCGCGATGATCCGCGTTTCAGAGGAACTGCACACGGAAAGTCGGGAAGAAGCATATCTGCGCGGCCAGCAAAACTGGGATGAGTGCATTTCGAGACTTCTGAAGCTGCTTCTGGCACTGAAGCCGGGCATCGACGAGGATCACTGGCAAATGTATTCCAAAGTCAAGCCGCTGCTGAGCGATGCTCCGCTGCGCATGGAGGCTCTGCTGGTGCGCTCTTTGATGGAGGAACTGCGCGCAGAAATTTGCCGCAGGGATGAGGCACTGGCCGCGCAACTCCGAAGTAACATGATGGCTGCGCCGCTGGGCATGCTGACCTCCGCGCAGGGAACGGCGGCGTACATGGACGCCATCTGGGCGCTGCTTTCCGAAAAGGGCTATATCACGCAGGAGGACGCGCTGAAAAGCGATCCCATCGGGCGCGCCTGCGTCTATATGCAGTCGCACCTCTCGGAAAAACTGACTGTGCAGGAGCTGGCTGAGTATGTCCACATCAGCCCGCGGCATTTTATCCGGAAATTCCAGACAGAGATGAACGAGAAATTTACGGATTATCTGGCCCACATCCGTGTTCAGGCGGCAATTCAAATGCTGGAGGCTGGTCGGGATGTCAAATCCATTCCGGAGGCGGTCGGATATAGAGACGAAAAAAGCTTTTATTCCGTGTTCCGGAGGTTCGCGGGCTGTTCCATGCGCGAATACCAGCAGAAACTGAACTTGAGCCAGCGAAAGGAGAAGCAACCATGATAAAGCTATGGAACCAAACCATGCCGCACCGCTGCGTAGAGGATGCGTTTGAACCGTATCTGACGCCATATGACTGTGACGCCGCAAAGACGGCAATTGTCGTGTGTCCGGGCGGCGCTTACAGCGGCCGGGCGGACTATGAGGGAAATGACGTTGGCGCGTGGCTGAATACCATCGGGATAACAGCCTTTGTGCTGGAATACCGCGTTGCGCCGAGTAAAGCCCCGGCGCAGCCGTCCGACGCGCAGCGGGCCATGCGGCTGGCAAGAAAGCTCTGCATGGAGCGTGGGATCGAGCGCCTTGGCATCATGGGCTTTTCCGCCGGGGGCCATCTGGCAGCGACACAGTCTGTCCACTATGATGAAGCCTTTTACCCGCCGCAGGATGAGCTTGACAATCTATCTGCCTGCCCTGATTTTACCATCCTTTGCTATAGTGTGATCGACATGGGCGAGTACCGACACGATTGGAGCCGCCGCTTTCTACTCGGCGATGTGCCGGATGAGGCACAGATCGAATTCTATTCTCCGCAGCGCTGTGTGACAGAAAACACTCCGCCCGCCTTTCTCTGGCACACGGCGCAGGATGCAAGCGTTCCGGCAATCAATTCGATGCTCTACGCCGCCGCACTGCAAAAATGTGACGTGCCGTATGAGCTACACATCTTCCCGTTTGGACAGCACGGCAAGGCGCTGGCGCTGGATGATGCCTCCGTCGGACAGTGGCGGCAGCTTTTGCGCCAATGGTTGGTCAGCATGAAGTTTTTATAAGCGATATGAAAGGCACATGCGGCAGCGCATGTGCCTTTTGCATAATTTCATGCAATCGTCTCTGTGCATATTAACAAAAGAGCAAATACGAATCGTCAAATTCAATGCTGATTTTTTGGCGACAATGCTTAAAATAAACACGCAGATACCAACTGGATGCAGGAATAATGCACAATCAACGCAGTCACAATCGCCAGCCATCTTGTCACAATCGCACCTTGGAAATCAAAAACCGAACCCGTAAAATGAAGAAAACAAAAGCGGAGGCACCCATGCGAACCATGACGAAGGAAAGAAAAAAGGAAGGGCCGCGCCTTGGCCACAAAGGCCGGGCGGACGCAAAGGCCAGCCGTCAGCTGCTGCTTCTGTGTATCCCGGCGATCATCGCTTATATCCTGTTCAACTATATACCGATGGGAGCCGCAGTCATCATTCCGTTCAAGAATTATAAATTCTCCAAGGGCATCCTCGGCAGCGACTGGTGCGGCCTTGCAAACTTCAAGTGGATCATCCAGTCCGTCGCGCTTGACCGCGCGCTGCGCAACACGGTGCTCTACGGTCTTCTGTTCATGGTGCTCAGTCCGGTCACGAACGTAATCATCGCACTTTTGCTGTTTGAGATCACAAGCAGGCGTCGGCTGAAAACCTACCAGACCATCATCACCTTCCCCAACTTCATGTCCATGGTTATCGTCGGCTATATCGTCTACGCCATCCTCAGCCCGAGAACCGGTCTTATGAACCAGATCATCCAGTTCTTCGGCGGCGACCCGGTCGATGTGTACATGAATTCAAAATACTGGCCGTTCATCCTGACCGTCGTGAATATCTGGAAGGGCATCGGCATGGGCTCCATGATGTACTTTGCAGCCTTGATGGGCATTGACACGTCGCTCTACGAAGCGGCGGAGATCGACGGCGCGGGGCGCTTCCAGAAGATGCTCCATATTTCCCTGCCGCACCTTGTCCCGCTGATCTGCATCTTCACCATCATGAATGCGGGCACGCTCATCAGCGGCAACTTCGACCTTTTCTATGTTATCCCGAGAAATACCTCGACGCTGTACGCAACGACGGATATCCTCAACACCTACGTCTATCGTTCTCTTCAGGAATCCAGCTATGCGATCGGCGCGACGACGGGCCTCATTCAGTCCGTTGTGGGTATGTTCCTTGTTCTGCTGTCCAACTGGATCGTCAAGAAGATCTCCCCGGACAACTCGATGTTTTAAGCGGAAGGGAGAATCTTATGAATCCGAAAATCAAGCACAGCCGCGACAGGGCGTTCAAGCGCTTTGTGTATATTTTCTTCTTCCTGATGTGCGCCTGCTTCGTGCTTCCACTGATCGTGGTTATCTCCGCCTCGTTCACCAGCGAACAGGCCCTGACCTCCGGCGGCTTTTCCCTGCTGCCGCGTGATTTTACGCTCGACGCGTACAAGTCGGCATTCTCCAGCGGCACGCGCGTGCTGCGCGCCTACGGCGTGACCATCTTTCAGGCTGTGGTCGGCACGGTTCTCAGCAGCCTCGTCGCAGCACTGGCAGCCTATCCGCTTTCCAGAAGCAACTTCCGCTTCCGCAGGCCCATCACGGTCTTTATCTTCTTCACCATGCTCTTCAGCGCCGGTATGATTCCGAACTACATTATCTTCGCCAAGTATTATAAGCTGGCGGATTCCATCTGGATCTACATTCTGCCCGGCATCACCGGCGGCGCGTGGAACACCATGGTATTCCGGACGTTCTTCAAGGGTCTGCCCGAGACGCTGTTTGAGGCGGCGTATCTGGACGGCGCGAGTGAGCTGCGCATCTTCTTTTCGGTCGTTTTGCCGCTGTCCACGCCCGTTTTTGCGTCCCTTGGCTTTATGGCACTGGTTGCCCGCTGGAACGACTATACCACGTCCATGATCTACATCCGCAACGAAAGCCTCTATACGCTGCAATACCTGCTCCAGCGCATGATGGATCAGGCGGAATTCATGAAGAACCTTGCAAATAATCCCATGATGTCCGGCAGCGTTTCGCTGGACACGAGTATGCTGCCGAGCGAATCGCTGAAATTCGCCATGTGCGTCATCGCCGCAGGCCCGATGCTGGTCGTGTTCCCGTTCTTCCAGAAATACTTCGCACAGGGTCTGACGATCGGCGCAGTCAAGGGCTGAGAGAACAGCCTGTTTTATGAATTGTATGCCTGAAAACGAATGGTACCGCGTTTTGAGGCGTTTACAAGAGAAAACGACACCCCATATTACCTAAAATCTAAGGAGGATATCATGAAAAAGAGAACCATTTGCCTGCTCCTTGCCATGATCATGGTTCTGAGCATCGTTCTGGCGGGCTGCAGCAAGACTGCTGAGACTCCCGCTGCGGACGAAACCCCCGCCACGACTGAGCCGGCGGAAACCACCGACAACACCGAAACCCCTGAAGCTCCCGAAGAGACTGCCGAGCCCGCGCTTGAGCAGAAGACCATTCAGCTCATGATCACCGGCGCCGGCAAGCAGGCCAACTCCGACAAGGTCTGGGCCGCTTTCAATGAGCAGCTCCAGCAGTACGTTCCCAACACCACCGTTGAGTTCATTGACGTTCCGTTTGAAGAGTACAGCGAGAAGTTCTCCCAGGTTCTGGCTTCCGGCGAAGGCGTTGACCTCGCATGGACCGGCTGGCTGATCAACAAGCCGCAGAACATTGCCGACGGCAACCTGATGCCGCTCGACGATCTGCTCGCAGAGTACGGCCAGGGCATTGTTGATATCCTCGGCGAAAATGTCGTTGAAATCCATCGCAATGCGGATGACGGCAAGCTGTACTATCTTCCCAGCTGGCAGGGCCTTGTCGGTGATCGCCGCGGCTGGCTCGTCGTCACGGAGATCGCAGAGCTCGCAGGCGACACCTGGATCGAGGATACCGAGGCAGCGCTGAACAAGTGGCGCAACAACTATTCCGATAACACAGAGGCATTCCAGGCTGTTCTGGATCAGGCGACCAAATATCTGGCTGCTGCGAAGGAAGCCGGCAAGCTCGGCGCTGGCATCAACACCGGCCGTGCATTTGGCTGGTCCATGTACAACGGCATGTATTCCTTCCTCGGCGTTGGTGGTGCTGAGATCGGCATCACCTATTGCGACGGCACCTTCACCGTAAAGGACGGCGTTGCAGGCGAACACTACAAGCTGTACGCCAAGACGATGGCCGACTGGTACAAGGAAGGCTACATCCGCTCCGATATCATGTCTGTTGACACCTCCACGCTGACGACCCCGAAGAACGGTGAGATCACCGACACGACCTATGTGTTCAGCTGCGACCCGTATCTGACCGAGGCCGATCAGGAAGCAGCGATTGCAGACGCCGGTATGGACATGACCTACCTGCCCATCGAAGAGAACGCCTACCTCATTCTCGGCGGCGATACCTCCTACGCCATCCCGTACTGCGCGGATGAGCCCGAGCGCGCCATGATGGTCCTCAACGCAATCTACTCCCAGCCCGACCTGTACAACACGCTGATCTACGGCATCGAGGGCGAAGACTACACCAAAAACGCCGATGGCACCATCACCACCAGCTATGTCGGCGCCAGCCCCACGGCGGACGACAGCTACGGCATCCAGAGATGGATCATCGGCTCCTGCAAGAACGCACTCATCAACAACGGCACCGATCCCAACTACTATGCGGATCTGGAAGCGCTGGAGGAGACTGCCCGCGTCAACCCGTTCCTGAACTTCACGTTCGACAGAACGAATGTCGAGGGTATCTGCGCGAGCATCCTGAACGTGTACTACGAGTATGGCCCGCAGATTGACAACGGCGTTGCAGGCGACAACTGGGAAGAACTCTATAACAACTATATGGCTGCCCGTAAGGACGCAGGCATCGAAGAGCTTGTCACCGAGTTCCAGAACCAGATCAACGCCTACATTGAGGCCAACAATATCACTTCCTGGTAAGCATCTAACCAAAAGCGGAAGAGGCATTCCGTCTCTTCCGCTTTTCCTATAAGTTTTTTCCTGATTATTGAAAAAATAGTGTAAAAATGACGACATATTTTATTGATTTTCAGAACGGCTGCGACGAAAATGACGGCTTGCGTCCCGAAACGCCGTTCCGGACGCAGCACCCGGAGCTGCTTCAGCCGGATGATACCGTTCTGTTCCGGCGCGGCAGCGTGTTCCGCGGAACGCTGCAAAATCCGTCCGGCCGCTGGGAGCATCCCATCCATTACGGCGCGTATGGCGAGGGTGAACCGCCTGTGTTCTGCGGCTCCCAAAGCCTTTCCGACGCGTCGCTGTGGAAAAGCGTCGGTAAAAACATCTGGCAGTATACCGGAATACTTGCCTCAGAAGCTGCCAACCTGATCTATGGCGACGGCACGTGCGGCGCGCTGCGCTGGACACGCGAGGAGCTTTGCGAGCAGGGCGACTGGTTTGATTCCTGCCTTGGATATTCCATTCAGCATCTCCCGCTTGCAGAGGATCATACGCTGCTGGTCTATTCGCAGGAAAATCCCGCTATTTTCTACAAGACGATTGAATGTGCCACATCGCAGTACCGCTGGCTGGCGCACTGCGGACACGACATGGTCATTTCCGATCTGGAATTCCGCAACAACGGCCTGCACGGGATCGCAGGCGAAGAGGGCGGCCGGAATCTGCGCATCGAAAACTGCCGGTTTGCCAAAATCGGCGGCGCCGTCTGGGATAAAGACCAGAAGATCCGCTTTGGCAACGCCTTTGAGTGCTGGAACGTGGCGGAAAACGTTGAGGTCGAGCACTGCGTGTTCGACGATATCTACGATTCCGCCGTGACGCATCAGGGCGGCGCGGACTGCAAGCCCGCGTACCACTTCCTGATCCGAAGCAACACCTTCCGCCGCTGCGGCATGGCTGCCTATGAGCAGCGCGATCTTCTGCCGACATATGCGGAGTTCACAGACAACGTCTGCGAGGACGCCGGCGAGGGCTTCTCCAGGCTTGGCGAGACGATGCCGCGCCGGTCGGAGATCTGGCCGCAGCCGATGGGACACCACATTTTCCTGTGGCGAATCTCCCACGTGACGGGCAATGAGCATTTTGCGCTCTGCCGGAATACCTTCGGCGATGCGCCCTATGGCGCGGCCGTCTACTCGGTCAATCCGTCGGGGGCCGACCGGCTGGTACATCTGGAGGAGAACCGGTATCCGATGCAGCGCTATACGCTGGTTGGCCGGATATACGGTATAGATTATCCCGATCCTTCCGCGTGGGAAAGCAGAAGAAAAGAAGAAAGCGAAAGAGAGAGCTCAATGAAAGTCTTTACCGTTGCGCTGATTGGCGCAGGCAACCGCGGCGAAATTTACACCGATATCATGAAGACGCTGCCGGAAAAATTTCGCGTTGTTGCCGTTGCTGATCCGAACGAGAACCATCGCAGAAACATTCAGAATAAGCACAGCCTGCCGGACAGTCACGTTTTCCATACCTGGCAGGAGCTGCTGGCGCAGCCAAGGCTTGCCGATCTTGCGGTCATTGCGACACAAGACAGTATGCATTATGAGCCGGCCATGAAGGCGCTGGCGGACGGATACGATGTGCTGCTGGAAAAACCGCTGGCGCGCACAGAGGACGAATGCGTCGATCTGCTCAATCAGGCGCGCAAATACGGCCGGAAGTTCATGGTCTGCCATGTGCTGCGCTATACGCCGTTCTATTCGCGCGTCAAGCAGCTGATCGACGAGGGCGTGCTGGGTGATATCGTGACGATCGTCCATACGGAAGGACTCGGTAATATCCATCAGAGCCACAGCTTTGTCCGCGGCAACTGGGGCAACACGGCCAAAAGCAATTTCATGCTGCTGGCCAAGTCCTGCCACGACATTGACCTGCTGCAATGGCTGATGAAGAAGAAATGCACGAAGATCCAGTCGTTCGGTTCGCTCCAATACTTCCGGCGTGAAAACGCCCCGTCTGACGCGCCGGAGCGCTGCATTGACGGCTGCCCGCACGCGGAAACCTGCCCATACAACGCCGTCAAGCTGTATCTGGATGACAAGAACAACATGTGGTTCCGCACGACGTCCACCGGCAAGGTCGACCCCACTGACGCGGATGTGGAATTTACGCTTCGTCATACGCAGTATGGCAAATGTGTCTTCAAGTGCGACAACGACGTAGTCGATCATCAGGTCGTGAACATGGAGTTTGCGGACAAATCTACGGCCTCGTTCACCATGAGCTGCTTTAATTACAACGGCCGAAAGTCCAACATCATGGGCACGAAGGGCGAGATGTTCCTTGACTTCGAGGGCGACGAAATCCGCATCTTCCACTTTGAGGGACGCTGGTGGGAGACCATCCACACCAATGGCCGCGTCGACGGTACGCTTGTCGGCGGTCACGGCGGCGGCGATCCCGGTATCGTGAACGCGCTCTATGATTACATGACTGGCGCAAAAACCGCAGACGAGGTCAGCGAGATCGGCATTTCCTGCGAAAACACCCAGCTGGTATTCGCTGCCGAGCGTTCCCGCCTGAACGGAGACGTTGAGACGATCACCCCACTGGAATAAAGAACCTCCCGCAAAAGCGCCGGATATCTGCCGTTCTCCGGCTGATGCCCGGCGCACTATTTTTGGAATGGAGACTGATTTATGAAACGAATTTATAAATCCTGCGTTGCAGTCCTGCTGCTGCTTGCGATGCTCCTGAGCTGTGTTCCGGCGCTGGCCGCCGGAAGCAGCCATAGCTGCACGACGCTGCAGAAAGCCGAAGCGCTGAAGACCCTTGGCCTGTTTCAGGGCACAAACAAGGGCTTCGAGCTGGAAAAGACGCTGACGCGCGAACAGGCGATCACCTTGATCGTCCGCCTGCTCGGTGCGGAAGCGGAAGCGAAGGAAAAGAACCCGGCGCATCCGTTTACGGACGTTCTGGCCTGGGCCAGCCCTTATGTCGGCTACGGCTATCAGAACGCGCTTGTCAAGGGCGTCAGTGAGACGCTCTTTGGCTACGGCAAGCTCGTGACGGAAGCACAGTTCCTGACGATGGTTCTGCGTCTGCTGCAATATGAGGACGACACGGACTTTACATGGAACAGGTCGGCAGAGCTGGCGGAAAAGCTCGGCCTGCCGGTCGTGCCCGCAAACAGCGGCGAGTATACGCGCAGCAACGCCGTTGACGTGATCTGGGCGCTGCTGGAGATGAAATTCAAATCCGGCGGCAAGACGCTGGCACAGACGCTGATCGAGAAGGGCGTGTTTACGGAAAAGGCTTACCGGGAAGCGCTGGGAGAGGATAGCTCCAGTATCGGCGCGATTCTTCCCATTCTGAGACCTGATCCCGACCCGAAGCCCGATCCCGACCCGAAGCCGGACCCCGATCCGAAGCCCGATCCTGACCCCGATCCCGATCCGGAACCCACGGAACAGCCGGTCTATGTGTCTCCGAGCGGTGGCAGTGACGGCGACGGCAGCAAGGACGCGCCGTTTGGCTCGTTGGAGGCTGTGCGCGACTATCTGCGTGAGAACCGCTCGACGGAGCTGCCCACAACGGTCTATCTGCGCAGCGGCACCTATGTGCTGAATAAGACGTTCGAGCTGACTGCGGAAGACGGCGGCACGGAAGAACTGCCCGTGACGTGGCGCGCCTATCCGGGCGAGACCGTCACCATCACCGGCAGCGCCGGAGCTTCCTTCTCGGCCTTTGAGCCGGTTTCCGGTGAAATGAAGGAAAAGCTTTCGCCGGACGCGCAGAAGCACGTCATGGTGGCCGATGCCAGCGCACTTGGTTTGGGCACGATCAGCGTTGGTCTGACGCAGAGCAACTTCTGCATCGACGCACCGCTTTTCTCGCTGGATGGACAGCATATGCGCCTGACGCGCTACCCGAACTCCAACTCGACCGAGGATTGGATGCACGTGGAGACGGTCGATCCCACGCAGACAAGCGGCACCTATCCCAAGGTCAAGCTTACAGACGAAACAGTTCTCGGTTGGGATCATAACGCCGCTGACCGCATTTATTTTGGCTATTTCTCCTACGGCTGGGCGCTGCATGGCTTCCACGGCACGCTTGATCCGGAAACCGGCATTGTAACGGCGACGGATGCGTCCCATTATGGCAGCGCCGCCGGGCTGAAGCCTATGCTGCTCTACAATGCGTATGAATCACTGGACGAGCCGGGCGAGTGGTACTATGACCAGACAAGCGGCAAGCTCTATATCTATCCGTTCGCAAATGCAACGGCAGCTTCGACGCTCCGCATGACAAGCAGCAATTTTGACTTGATCTCGGTCAAAAACGCGTCGTATCTCAATCTTGAGGGCCTGACGGTCACGTCCTCCAAAAAGAACGGCATCGTCATGGACGGCGTCGACCACTGTGTCATCGACAGCTGTACGCTGACGGATTTTGAAGAACGAGCCATCAGCATCGACAACGCCACGAACTCCGGCATTCAGAACTCTGAAATCGCCTATACGTCCGTCACGGCCATGTATCTGGACGGCGGCGACTTCCAGACCATGACGCCGGGCTGCAACTTCATCTCAAACTGCCGCATCCACGATACGAACCAGCACCGCACGTTCAACGAAGGCGGTGTGAAGCTTCGCGGTGTGAAGAATACCTTCTCCAGCAATGAGGTCTATAACATCACGGACATCGCGCTGAACTTCGCCATTGCGGGCGATGCGGAGACCTCGCTGGACTGCGTGATCGAGAACAACTCGTTCCACGACGTGATCCTGAACGGCAAGGATATGGCTGCAGTCTACGGCGGCCGCGACGCGCGCTGCCAGGGACTGATTATCCGGAACAATCATTTCTACAACCTGGGCAACAACGACGCATCCTATCCCAACTTCGCGGGCAGCGCCGTTTACATGGACGACGGTCTGAGCGGCGCAGCGATCACCGGCAATATCTTTGGCCCGGGTGCTTCTGGAAAATATATCGAAGCGATCAAGATCAACTGCGGCCATGACAATGTAATCACAAATAACCTCTTTATTGATATGCCGTGTACGCTTTATGCGTATATCGACAGCAATTTTGAAACGCGCATGACCAGCGACAGCGGCTACGGAACAGCGGACACACTAAAGCAGGTCTGGAACAACGAACGGTATACGGAACGCTGGCCGTGGATGGCTGCGGCGAGAGAGGGCGCGACGGATTTCTACATCCAGAATACCTTCGAGAACAATATCCTGATTTATACCGACGCTTCGCCGCGCGGCAGCGAAAAGGGCGAGAGTAATTGGGTCGAAACAAACGATCATCAGAACAGCAAGATCACCGGCATCGAGGAAAATCTGGCGATCCTGAAGGGCGAGGGCGACAACCGGCAGCTGTTTGCCGGTTACGCAAGCGGTAATTATGCGCTGGTCGACTCTGTTCTGGCGCGGCTTCCCGGTTTCGAGCAGATCGACCAGAGCAGGATCGGCGTGAAGAGCTTCCCCGGCAACCAGA
>OGYC01000515.1_pt1 | contig 41369 bp, 36 predicted proteins | sample 1576461 | NCBI WGS metagenome assembly OGYC01 (sample SAMEA3541569, study PRJEB24748) | human gut metagenome | biome: human gut; feature: human-associated habitat; material: faeces | place: China | collected 2012 | reverse complement strand
TCAGCCCCGTAACACCTGCAAGCTTAGTCTTTACCGCAAGTCTTGTGTAGTCGCTATAGACAGTGCCGTCATCGGTATCTTTGAATGCCCTTATCCTGAGCGAATAGATCGAATCCGCCTTGAGAGAACCTACAGTACAGCTTGTAACACTGCTGTCGGAAGTCCTGAACACCTCGTTCCACTTTCCGCCCGTGTACAGCTCAACCGCATATCCGTCCGCACAGGAAACCTTATCCCAGCCGAGTACCGCCGATGATTTTGTCTGCGAGCCGGAAGCAAAACCCGTAACCGCAGGAACTATAAGCTGTTCCTTATAATTATCCTTATAGCAGTAACCGCACACCGAACATTCGTACAATGTATACCCTCTGTTGCTGTAGCTTGGTTCAACAACGGTTTCAACATATTTATGCCCAGTAGCCGCTATTTTTTCCTGTGCCTTGATAACCGCATTACAAACTGAGCAATGCTTGCCCTCGGTATATCCGTCCGCAGTACACGTTGCCGCTACCGCCTTGTCGACAACCTCCGTATGACCCTTTGCCTCAATTACAGTAACATCTGTCTTTGCGTCGCATCTTGAGCAATGCCTTGACTTCGAGCCGTCATTAACGCAGTCGGCTTCTTCATCGACCGTCCACTGTTCAGAATAATCATGTCCGAGTGCATCAATCGTCTTGGTTTCCTCCGCCCCGCATACCGAGCAGCTGCGTATCATTTTACCGCCCTCAGTGCAGGTGGGCTTAACCGTGGTTCGCCATTCGCCAAACATATGGCAGGTACTTACCTCAAGCATTTTACATTCGCTGTAGCCTGTTTCACTGCCGTAATTTTTAAATGCTCTTATTCTGAACTCGTATTTTGTTGATTCCGTAAGTCCGCTGACAGCATATTTGCCTACAGAGCCGTCATTCAGAGTTGCTATCTCTTTCCACTCGTCACCGACAAGCTGTTCAATGAAAACTCCGCATTTTTGCGATATGCCGTCCCATTTCAATGTCAGACCGTTCTTATTTATATCAGTTGCCGAAAAATCGTCGAACTTCTCGTCAAACGTGAGCGAGATCCACTGTGTAGCCGTATTGTTGTAGTCATAATATTCGTCATTGTCGCTGATAACGGTAACCGTAATCTCATCGCTGAATTTGCCCTCCGGCACAAGCTCCGATTCGTCAAGCTCGGCAATCTTGGATTCGTTGAACGAAATATCGTCAAAGTGTCTGCTGAGTATCTCCTTACCCGTGCTGTCAGATACCTTCAGCGTTCCGCCTGTTACAACATCGGTGTTGTTAAGAACGGTAAATATAAGCGAATGGCTTTCGCCAAACTTATACTCTTCCGTTTTCACCTCAAGGTCAGATTTAGTAAAGTCAAGACCGTATCTGTTGTTTTCGGGAGTTCTGTCGTTTTTAAGATAAGTGTCAAGCGCCTCATCTGTAAGCACCGATGAATCGGAAGGATCTGCTACCGTAACATATATCTTCTTGCCGATACAGTTGTCTTCAGGTCGGATAAGCAGGGTGCATTCCGACGTTTCGCCGGGCTCTATATTAAGGTTTTCCAGTGTATAGGTGTTTATCGTGTTCATCTGCTCATCGGATATTCTGAACGCTGCCGTCTGCACCGTTTCCGAGCCGTTGTTAGTAAGCGATACATCTATCGGTATCTGTGAGGAATTGACAAGATATGCCGGATCAAAATCAATATAGTTGACCTGTATATCGCTGACCGTTTTTATCTTTACCGAGTACAGCTTTCTCTGACCGCTGTACGTTTCATCGTCACAGGTGCTGTAGAATACATTATAACCGTCAGAACCTGCATAGACAACATTACCATCTGTTGAAGAATAAAGATATGGCATAGTCCAGTCTGTGCCGTTATAATTCATCACATATAAACCGCTCTCTGACTGATTTGCACTGTCGAAATAGTATATCGTATTGTCATCAAGCACTCCGAAGCAGTTGCCGATAATCTTATCGGTACTGATTACAGAATCCGTATTCTCTGAATTGAGATAACTCAGCTTTCCGCCATCGCTCCACAGCAACATATTATATTGTTTATTGCTGAATGCAATACTGTCTATATCACCCTGCGCAACAAGATTTGTTTTACTGCCGTCAAAAGAAGTGATATAAAGCTGTATATCGTCTGTGGTCGTCAGATCGCCGTCCTTATCGACAGTATAGGCTATATAACTGTTGCCTGCCAGTGTACCGACATCAGCCGAAAGAACGTTGCCGATTTCCGTTTTTAGTTCTGTTACATTCTCTCCGTCATAAATAACAATGCTGTTATTATCGGTGTTGCCGAACGGATTACCGTCCCCGTTATTTACCCATACCGCAAGATTTCCGTCAGTTTTCGGAGCAAAGCTGTATCCCTCTTTGCTGTATATCATATTCGTGTTTTCAAACTTCATCGTGTCGGGATTGAATTTTGAAACTGCGATACCGATATTATCCGTTATTTCACTGTTGGCGGTGTCATCGGTAAACTCCTTTGTCGCCTGCTGATATATAAGGAATATATCGTCACCGCTCTTATACAGCTTCGGTGCAAGTTCGCTGTACACGCTGTCATTTATTCTTTCAGGTGTACTCCATTTGCCGTCCTTATAGACAGACGTTACAATATAGCTCTGATTGTTTATACCACGGCTTTCATCGGTATTGACCGTTGCAAGTATCGTCATATCTCCCGAGGTCAGAATATCCGATGAAGAAAACTGCGACATATTTCCGGCGATAAGACCGCTATTGCTGTTTGTAAATTCCGCAGAAGCACTCTCTTTTACAATATCGTAATTGTCTATATCAAATATTTCTTCTATCGGCTCTTGCTGACTTTGCGCCGCATAAGCGATACTGTTCAACACATCAATACGTTGCTCTATTGTAGCCGTCATCATACTTTGCGGTTTTGTATAAAGATTTCTTGAGCCCTTGAATATAGTATATTCATATGTAAACCACAGCACATTTGCCCTGAGTCCTGCTTCACCTTTTATATCTACCGAGTTGACGCCCTTTGCGTTTTTATCAGGGCTCATAAACGTGATTTTAATCGGCATAGCAAGACTGCCGTACACACCTACATTTGCGACCTTGTCAATGCCTATTCCGGCATAAGGCTTGAAATACGGCTCTACAGTAAGCTCCAGAACAGTATTGTTTGCAAATCCGCTGCTGTTGCCGTTCTTTACCCAGCTCATATCAAAGTTTCCCTCGACAGAAGCTCCGGCTTTGATATTTACAGTTACAGGAATTACACCTACAAAAAACTGATGTGAAAGTGTTACCGAATAATCTGCGGTTACTATTACGTTTATACCGAGCGTATAGGTGTCCTGTCCGGGCTGTATCTTCGCATAACCGCAACCTACTATTGTTAAATCAAATCCGTCCTTTAATCCCGGCAGCTTTGTTTTTCCGTTACTTTTGATATACTTGCTTTTCAGCTCAGCTAAGGTTTTTGCTTTCAGCAAAGGACTTGCGTTCTTCCTTGAATCCTTCAGCTTATCAAAAGAATCCTTATAATCAAAGAATTTGCTATCAGAATCAAGTACATCCTTAGTTATGCCTACACCTATCCTGATTTCATCGCCGGTGCATTTAGCATATAATGGGAATGACGGGACATCAATATTCCACGAGCCAAGCCACGAAAGATCATCACTCGGTGTTATCGACACACTTCCTGTTGAAAGTTCAAAGCTGTTTTCACTCACCTTATTGTCAACCGCTTTAAGATTGACTCCGTAGTGGTTTCTTGAGCCGTCCGAAAACTTTTCAACTATCAATAGCGAAGAGCTTTCGTTAAGCATAGATGTACTGAGCTTGATTTTCTTTGTGCTTGATGTTGTCAGGCGCTTATTTCCGTCATACACCTCGTATGTAGCATTTTCATTACTGTCGGAAGCACAGTACAGATAGAAATCATAATTTTTTATAACCCCATCTTCTTTTCTTACAAGATCAATGGTTTTCGCACCTGTCAGCACCTCTGTAGCCTGAAAATCATTTACATAATTATTGATTTTTCCGCTTGTGTACACCGTGTCTATATCGGATTTTTCGCTGTAATAAACCTTATCGGCATAACATTTCTGTGCAACGCCGACAGGGTACATGATTATCGTATTGACGTCAGCCGTCAGTCCATTCAACAAAATATATCTGTCAACATATTTGTCGGCAGATACTTTCCATATTCTTCCAGCGGATGGAAAAGAAATACTTGCATATCCCCCTGTAGCTTTACAGCTTGTTGTACCGCAGGAAACAGTTGCATTCTTTATCGGATTACCGTTGTTATCAACTATTTTAATATCGTATGAGCTTTTTGTGCATACATCAGGTTTGCTGTAACCAGTTCGAACAAATTTGTAACCTTTCTTTTTAGCAAACTTCTCAGCCTCAGAATTCGCATAACCATAAAGAACAAAATTTGTGGAGCAATTATAAAAAGCACTGTCATCTATGTAATTTACGCTATCCGATATCTTTACACTCGACAGCATATTACAGTGCGCAAATGCGCAATTTTCGATACTAGTCACACTGTCAGGTATTGTTATATTTTTTAGAGATCTACATCCAACAAATGTACTATCGTCTATTTTGGGAACTCCATTTGGAATTGTAACAGCAATAAGACTTGAGCAATCAAAAAATGCGCTTTTACCTATACTAATTATACTATCAGGTATCGTAATATTTTCAAGATTACTGCAATCACAAAAAGTTCCACTCTCTATATTTGTAACACCATTCGGTATCGATATTTTCATAAGGTTTGTACAATCTTCAAAAGCGTTTCCTCCTATAATTGTAACAGCATCAGGTATAGTTACATTTTTAAGGTTATTACATCCTGAAAAAGCATCGTTGCTTATATTTGTCACACTATCAGGTATATTATAATTCTCATCCGTTTTACCAGCAGGATAGCATAATATTTCCGTTCTATCATCATTGAACAAAATGCCTTGAGAAGAGCTATATCTAGAATTGTGTTTATCCACTTCTATCGTAACAAGTTTTGAGCAATGAGAAAAAGCTCCAAAACCTATTTTTACCACACTGTTTGGTATCTCTATACTTGTTAGTCTCTTACACTCTTCAAAGGCACACGCACCTATACTAGTCACTCCACTAGATAATGTTACATCTATAAGACCAGTGCATTTGTAGAAAGCATAGTTACCTATGCACCTAACGCTATGAGGTATAGACATATTTGTAAGACTTATACATTCAAAGAACGCACTATCACCTATACTTGTCACACTTTCTGGAATCGTTATACTCGTAAGTTTTTTACAACCACAAAAAGCATAATCGCCTATACTTGTTACACTTTTTGGTATCGTTATATTAGTAAGTTGCTTGCACTCAGAAAAAGTGTTATCTCCTATTTTTTGCACACCATCTGGTATAATTATACTTTGAAGTCGTGTACAGTTAGCAAAAGCGTAAAAACCTATACAGGTTACGCTTTTGGATATCGTTATCTCAGTTAGTTTCGTACAAGAAGAAAATGCACTTCCTTCTATATTTGTTATTCCTTCTGGCATAAATATACTGGTTACTTTTTCATTTGCTTGAAAAGCATAAAATCCAATACTTGTTACTTTCCTGCCATAAATTGTATCAGGTATATTAACTGCGCTTGCCGTCCCTTTGTACTCTGTAATTTCAACAGTCCCATCGTCAAGCACCTTGTATGTATAATCCCCATAAGTCTCCGCCCCTGCCGTCGTCGCCACGCTCTCCCTTACAAACGGCAAAATATCCCCCAAAGGCGTACCCATAACTGCAAGTGCCATCACCGCCGCAACAAACCCTGCCGCAAATCTTTTAAGTTTCATAATACACTCTCCTCGTCATATTGCAAAAGCAAGTATAATGCTTATAACTATTCATTTTAATGATACCACTATTTGCCGAAATGTCAATATTTTCGACAAAATTAACACACAAAACAGCAAATTGCGTTTGAAATAATAAATATATTAATATCATTATATTAAGAAAACTATATGTTAAAATACAGCTGCATTCCCCCATACTTCCCCCTCAACTCTCAAATTCATCATAATTCATCAACCTGTGCGTATGCTGTCTGTTCTGCTAAAACCCTTTGGTAATGCGGAAAAACGCAGTTTTGTATTACAATCGAATCATCACCTTGATATTTCCATTCACGGAAATTATTTTCAAGGCATATACTACTCTTGTATCGACCATAATATACCATAAATTTACATAATGAGGTGATTTTTAATGTGTGGAATAGCAGGTTGGATAGATTGCCGCAGGCTGTGCGACAGCGCCGCAATAATGCGTAGAATGGCTCAGACAATGGTTCCGAGAGGCCCCGACAGCGGCGGCTTCTACACCGATGATAACTGTGCCCTCGCCCACCGCCGTCTTAGCGTCATAGACCCCGCCCGAAGTGCCCAGCCGATGACCCGTAAAACCGCCCTCGACAGCTACACTATCGTCTATAACGGCGAGCTTTACAACACCGCCGAAATCCGCTCTGAGCTTGAATCTACGGGCATTTCGTTCACCTCCTCCGGCGACACGGAGGTACTGCTCTGGGCATACATCACCTGGGGCGAGGCGTGCCTCGACAAGCTCAACGGAATATACGCCTTTGCCGTGTGGCAGGAAAAGGAAAAACAGCTATTCCTCGCCCGTGACAGAATCGGCGTGAAGCCGCTGTTTTACTACGAATACGCCGGTGGCCTCATCTTTGCGTCCGAGATAAAAACGCTCCTCGCCCACCCTATGATAGAGCCGGTGATCGACCGTGACGGCATCGCCCAGATAATGCTCTTAGGTCCTGCGAGAAAGCCGGGAAGCGGCATCTTCAAAGGGATCAGGGAGCTTCGCCCCTCCGAGTGTGCCATGTACTGCCGATGCGGCCTCAGAAAGCGCACCTACTGGTCGCTCCACGCCCTTCCCCATAAGGAAACCGCCGAGGAGACCGAACAGCACATAGCCTACCTCCTGACCGATGCCATAAAGCGCCAGCTTGTCAGCGATGTTCCGCTTTGCACCATGCTTTCGGGCGGTCTTGACAGCAGTATCATAAGCGCCGTTGCCTCCCGTGAATTTGAGCAGAGCGGACGACAGCTCACCACCTATTCGATCGACTACAAGGACAACGACAAGAACTTCCGCAGCAGTAAATTCCAGCCCGATATGGACGCACCGTGGATACGGAAAATGTCAGCGTTCATCGGCTCTAAGCACATAAATGTCGAGGTCGATACGCCCGCTCTGACCGACGCTCTGGAGCTGTCGACCTATGCCCGTGACCTGCCCGGAATGGCAGACGTGGACAGCTCTCTGTACCTGTTCTGCAAGGCTATCAAGGGCAACTTCACCGTCGCTCTCAGCGGCGAGTGCGCCGATGAAATCTTCGGCGGCTATCCGTGGTATCACAACGAGGAAATTCTCTACAAACCGGGCTTCCCGTGGGCTTGCTCGACCGCATCCCGTGCGGATCTGCTCTGCGAGGGGATACTGGGTGACATTGACCCGAATGATTATGTCAACTTCTGCTGTAACGAAACGCTTAAGAACACCGAATATCTCGACACCGACAGCCGCAAGGACAGACGTATGCGTGAGATGTTCATGCTGAACTTCTATTGGTTTATGCAATGTCTGCTTGACCGCAAGGACAGAATGAGCATGGCTCACGGGCTTGAGGTCAGGGTGCCGTTCTGCGACCACAGGATCGCCCGTTACGCTTTCAATATTCCGTGGGAGATAAAAGCGGCAGGCGGCAGGGAAAAAGGCATTGTCCGCCGTGCGATGAAAGGCATACTGCCCGACGATGTGCTTTGGCGCAAGAAATCGCCGTATCCCAAGACCCACAACCCGACCTATCTCGCCGAGGTTATCCGCAGGATGAGGGCGGTGCTTGCCGACAAGGATTGCCGCCTTACCGAGATCGTCAGCCGTGAAAAGCTGTTACGGCTGTGCGACGATCCGACACTGTTTGAGGGCAACTGGTACGGTCAGCTTATGACCTCGCCGCAGATCTTTGCATATCTCTTGCAGATAGAATATTGGCTCAGGCGGTATGATGTGAGGCTCGACAGGCAATAAGCATAGAAAACGGGTATCGGCATTTTACCGATACCCGTTATATTTTACTTCTTTGTTCGGACTGTCAACAATATCTGCCGATTTTCTCAAGAACGGCAATAAACCGCTTATCATCACGGATAGCGTTATATCTGTCCGCCTGCATTTTATCGTACAATTCCTTGCAGTCCGTGAAATCGTAATTCTTGATAGTATTGAACGGACCATATTCGAGATTATTTACAAGCAGAGATGTGTGCCGTGCATTTTCGGGTAGCGTATCTGACATTACAGCAAATTGAGCCGCTTTTTCAAGACTTGATAACGCGAGCTCATAATCGCCCTCAGACATAGCCAGATCAGCAATATACCTATGCGTAATTGACACTGTACCGCTGTAATTAAGATAATCGCCGTCATCAAATACAAGTTCAAGAATCGCAAGCGCCTTTTTCATTATTTCTATTCTTTCCGCATCGGACATAGTTTCATTCCTGTATCCGAGGTCAGCCAGATTTATTAACGCACACCAAAATATACTTGTATACCACTTTATTGCACGTTTCAGATGTGTTTTCTGCTGTTCTCCCTCATATAAATCCCCGAGAACTACTGTATCGGTACATCCTATATTGGGAAGCTTCTTAGCGTATTCAATCGCCTTTTCCTTTTCTCCGAGACTTGAATAGATATAGCAAAGCTGCTGAGTTGTTTGGTTAATAATCGCACCGTCTGTGCAATGCGATAAAATACGATTTCCTATTTCGGCAGCCTCACGATTGAAGCTGATTTTTTCTTCTTCGGACAATCCCCGACCGTCTTTGTATTCACAGAATGCCAGTTGATTGACAAGCCTGAATTGAAGCTCATAATTTGTAGGATAGGTTTTTACCGCATCACGCAGTAGCAGAATATTCTCATAGATCAAGCCCTTTGAGCCATTCTCTTCAAGCTGTCCGAGCAATTCTTTTAGCTGTTCCTCGCTCCTCCAATTCTCCATTCCCATAAGCTCGTCAAGAGTAATTTCAAAGTAGCTCGCAATAGTCGGCAATAGCGTTATATCGGGATAAGTCGTTCCGTTCTCCCAGCGGCTCACTGCCTGTGCCGACACACTTAGAACATCAGCAAGCTGTTCCTGTGTAAGCTCACGCTGTAATCGAAATTTCTTTAGGTTTTCGCCAAGTTTAAGCCCTAGATTTAGCATAGTGTTTTCCTCCGTACTGTTCATTTGGAGCTCCTGCTATAATAATATTCGATTTCAGCAGATTTGTCTATAGCTCGTTTGTTGAGAAGAATTCAACTATAGTGAGAGTGATTGCCGGATGCTTACCGAACTTTGTTGATATATTATGAAGTCTAAAGTGCTTTTAATTTATACACATATAAGCTGAACCTAAGTCATATGGAATAAACCGTTCCGCAAATTCTATTACCGACTTTATTTGATTATATCTCCGGTTATCCTCTCCGTTTGTTCCCTCGACTATATCAATGATTCTTTCGTTTTGCATAAAAGTCAGTTTCCAGTGGTATCCGTCAATAAGTGCTTTACCGTGATTATCGGAATCATAGCAAAACAATTCAGAAGCCGCCGGGTTAATAATATGACCTGCCGTTTCTTTATTTATCCGAAACAGAATGTCATCATTGCTATGGAGAGGTTGGTGGGTGTAAAGCAATCCCTCCGTCTTGACGGCAAAAAAGTTTGCAACATAAAAATGGTTGGCATATCGCAAGCAGAAAGCAATAATATCAAAGCTTGTGTCGTGCCGTCAATCCACCTCCCTTTGACAAGGGAGGCAAGGGTGATGGTGCAAAGCAAGGGATAGTGTGGTTTTGGAAAGGCTGGACGGAGCGTAAGATATTGAAATTGATAGAAGTGCTATCATAAAAGCTTCTAAGGCATTAACAATCCCCACCGTCACGGCTCGGAATAGTTTCAGAATCGTAAAAGCAGGACTATCTGAATACTGTACAGCAAGCCGAAAAACCTCTACAGCCGTGCCACCTCCCCTTTTTCGAGGGGAGGCAAGGGTGATGGTGCAAAGCAAGGGATTGTGCGGTTTTGGAAGGGTTGGTGTGAGGCAAAGGGCGGAGGTGAGGCAATCCCTCCGTCTTGACGGCAAAAAGTTTGCAACATAAAAATGATTGGCATATCGCAAGCAGAAAGCAATAATATCAAGACTTGTGCCTTGCCGTCAATCCACCTCCCTTTGACAAGGGAGGCAAGGATATAGTGCTTTTCGAAGGGATAGTTTGCAATAACAATGATATTTAAAGCGGTCACAGCTTGCCGCCGTGACCGCTTTTATTAATTAACGCTTTGTTTATTCCCGACCGTTCGCTAACCTCAATAACGCACCAACCTTTAAAAAGGTCGGAACTTGAGGCGGCTCACAGCCGCCCACATTATATTGATTATTGCTTTGTTTAACCCCGCCGTTTCGCTATTCTGCGAATAGCTCAGACAATTCCAAAGGCGGAATTGTCCGTGGCGACTCGCCACTTAGCTGTCGAGGGTTTTGGGGGTGTCTATTTTTTCGCCTAAGAACTTGGGAAGCTCCATACCTGCCTGGTTGAACATTTCGCCCATAGGCGGAATAGCTTTCATTATACCGCTGATAAAGTCGGCTGTGGCTGTCTTGCCGTTTTCGCCATTTGAGCCACCGTCCCAAACGGTTACCTTGTCTATCTTGATGTTCTTGATAGCTTCTACCTGTATCTTCATCAGCTCTTCCATATTGTTTGCAAGAATCAGCTTGATTGCGCTGTCTGCGTTTCCGCCTGCGGCATTTACAAGCTCTCTCATACCGTCAGCCTGCTTTACGAGTATCTCCTGAGCACCTCGTGCCTGTGCTTCCATCTTTGCATAAAGAGCATCAGCCTCACCCTTTGCGGTACGGCGTGCAACCTCAGCCTGAGCCTCTGCCTCAATCTCAGCCTGCTCCTTGGCAATCTTTGCCTTAACGATAATGTCCGCCTGCTGAGTTGCGGTTTCGAGGGCGGCACGAGTCTGTTCTGCCTGCTGCTGTGCTATGTAGGCTTCTTCCTTTGCCTTAGCTGCCTGAACAGCTTCTGCGGCTGTAGCAAGACGCATTGATTCCGCTTCCTTTTCACGTCTTAAAGCCTCAGACTGAGCAACCTCAATCTTGGATTCGTTCTCACCCTTGATAGCAAGAGCGTTTGCGGCAGCGACCTGTATACGCTGGTCACGCTGTGCGTTAGCCTGACCGATCTCACCGTCACGATCCTTTTCGGCAACGGATTTCTTCGCATCGTTGATAGCCTTTGCGGCAGCTTCCTTACCGAGCGCTTCGATATATCCCGACTCATCGTTAATATCTGTTACGTTAACGTTGATAAGACGTAAGCCTATCTTCTTAAGCTCAATCTCAACGTTGTTTGATACGGCAACAAGGAACTTGTCACGGTCGTTGTTTATCTCCTCGATCTCCATAGTAGCCACTACAAGACGTAACTGACCGAATATAATGTCCTTTGCAAGCTCCTGTATCTCGTTCATTCTCAGACCGAGCAGACGCTCAGCGGCATTCTGCATTATACCCGGCTCTGTTGAAATACCTACTGTGAATCTTGAGGGTACGTCAACACGGATATTCTGCTTTGACAGTGCGTTCTTCAAATCTACATTGATAGATATGGGCGTTAAGTCCATAAACTGATACGACTGGATGATAGGCATAATGAATGCCGCACCGCCGTGTACGCACTTTGCACTTCTTGCCTGACCGTTCTTGTCGCTTCCAACTTTACCGTAGATAACAAGTATCTTATCCGAGGGACACTTACGGTATCTTGATAAGATACCCATCAATAATGCGAATACGATAACTACCGCAACGCATATTGCAATTAAAATTTCGGGCTGCATGAATATTTCCTCCTGTAACTTAGAAATTGCTTTATTGCTTATTTATCCTTTTCAACCGCCACGACATCGCCACGCACGTCTATTATCCGTACCTGCGTTCCCGTGGGGATTGCTTCCTGTTCATCGGTGACTGCCGAAAGCTCTATGAAACGCTCTCCTGCCGCTATAGTCACCTTTCCCTCTCCGCTTTCGTTTGCGGGAATCGGGATATACACCCTGCCCTTTTCACCGAGCAGTCTGCGCACGTCAATGCTTCCGTCCTGAGTGAGCCTTCTTGTAAGCTGAAGCACCTTTGCAACTCCGAGCATCGCAAGAAATCCCAGCACAAGCGCAATTATTATAGCTATCGCAACGTGAAGTCCGAGCGAGGTACATATAATACCCGTCCAGCCGAATACGCACAGAAATGTCATAATTCCCTGCAATGTGAAAAGCTGCATTGTGCCGAAGTCCGTCGGATTCGAACCGTCGCCGGTCGTCATATGGTCGCACCCTTCTATTGCGTGCGCCGTCATATCCGTCGGTACGTCCGAAGGAACATCGGCAGGCATATCGGGAACATCTCCAAGACCGTCTATTCCGCTCGTGTCGCTGAACTCAACACCCTCTCCGCCGTGACCTATACCTATCATAAGCAGGATAGTCTGTATCACTATAATAAGCGTTGCAGGCAAAGCTATGCAGTAAAATACCTGCATTGTAATACCGAGCGAATTCCACCATTCAAACATATCTTCCACCCTTTCTTTTCATTTAATACTGCTGCCAAAATATTTTTCACTGACCATCCGTGAATGTCGGGTCTGTCACTTGTTGTAATAGCCCAACGTGAGAAGTATAAGAAAATTCTTGTCGGTCAGCGTCCATTGCTCATTTACATATTTGAACTCGATAGTATACTCGAATTCTTTCGATTTGAACTCCTTGTCGCCGATAACGCTGTCTATATAATCCATCTGTGCATTGTAGTCATTCTTGAATTCCGAATTTATCTTTGAATCGGTCTTTTCGTTGAACTTCTCCATATCAAGAGCGGTAAAGGTACCTGTGACACTGCCTGTTCTTGTTTCCTTGTCAGCCTTTTCGGTCAGATTATCATAGGTAACATAATTATCGAATATAGACGCTAAGGTAGCGGAATATCGTGAGAGCCATTTTGCGTCATAATCGGTGCCTGTATCGGTGAAATAAAGCTCCATACTCATTTTGGAGAAGCTGCGGCAATACTCCGCAAGACTGTCATAATCCTTGCTTTTTGCAAGCGTGAATATCTTTTCAACGGTTTCCTTCGGAGAAAGCTGTACTGTGGAGGTTTCCGCCTTATCAGAACAGGCGGTCATCGCAACCGCTGTCGAAACCGCACAGAAAAGAGCCGCCGCCCTTAATAACGTTTTCTTTAATCTATATGAAAATTTCAATTTCAATATCCTTTCTGCCTATAGCAGATCTTGCTATGTAAATTTAATTTACCTTAATTATAGCACATTTGAACGAAATGTCAATATCAAACTTTGCAATTGTAAAAAATAAGCAGTTTGCACAATATAAACCTATGTTTTTTGTGCAATACACAGAAAATCGACATTATTTGCACCGCAGATAAAGAATTTTTGGCAAATGCACTTGATTTTTTTACGGCTATCTGCTAAACTATCAATATAAAAGGTAAATTAAATTTACAAAGGCTTTTTAGAGGTAATTATCCGTAACCGTCTGAACGATAAATACTTTATCAATGCGGAAGGAGTGAGAATATGAATTCTGAAGAACTGGGAAAAAGAATTAAAGAAGCACGACTTGCCAAGAAGATGACACAATCCGAGCTTGTCGGAACGTTCATTACAAGAAATATGCTCAGCCGTATCGAAAGCGGAAACGCCTGCCCGTCAGTGAAAACGCTTGAATATCTGGCAGGACGGCTTGATCTGCCTGCAGGAAGTCTTATATCCGACGAGGTGCAGGGCGAGGAAGATCCCGACAGAAACGCACAGCAACTTATAACGGTAAAGCGGCTGTATAATGAAAGCGATTATTCTGCCTGCATAAAGGCGGCGGAAAAGCTCACCGGCAGTGAGTTTGAGGACGAGGGGCAAGCGATAACGGCACGCTGTTGTATAGCTTTATCGGAAAAAGCCATGAACAGCGGAGATAAAGCGGCGGCAATAAAATACGCAAAGCAGGCGCTTGAGCTTGCCGACAAGGGCATTTACAAAAGCCGTGAGATAAGCGTTGACGCTACACTTAAGCTGTCGGAAATCGCAGGAGGAAAGTAATATGGATCTCATTATTAAGATGCTATGCGATATACTTTTCGATGTAGGAACAACAGCAGGCACAAGTCACAGACTGCCGAAACCGTTAAGGATAATCTGCTGTGTGCTGATATCACTTGCTTTCATTGCAATAATTGCGATACTGACTATCGTTACGGTAAAATGTGTGCAGGATATGCCTGTTGTAAGCATACTGCTCGGCACTCTTGATGTAATAATGATATTTTTACTGCTGAGTATAATCTCAAGAGCATTCGGCACAGGAAAATGCAAAAAGTGATTGACAAAGCTCTTTTTTTGGTGTATAATATTATCGTTGTGATGTCGGAAGACGTCACAGGATATATGCAGACGTATCGAAGTGGTCATAACGGGGCTGACTCGAAATCTCCTTCGGCTAATGGAAGTAAAACTTCCGAAAAGCCTTTAACCGTGCGGGTTTCGGGCATTCGCCCACCGCAGGCACACCGTGAGTTCTAACAGAAATTCTAATACAACCGAATATTTGCGTTAATCTCGGTTTCCCGAGTTAACATATATGGAGACGTATCGAAGTGGTCATAACGGACATGACTCGAAATCATGATGCCCCTTGAGGGACGAGGGTTCGAATCCCTCCGTCTCCGCCAACGGAACCCGCATAAACCCAGTGTTTATGCGGGTTTTCCACACCCATATTGCAAAAAGTAAACACATCTATGTTGGGGAGCAAATCTCGGTGCAAATCGCGAATTTTGTTCCCCAATGGTATATCTGTGGCACAAGTCGAGAAATCGGCTCTTTTCTTATCCCCTTTTTGAGGAATAGTAATGTATATGGGTAACGAACTATTAAGTCCCCATAGTCAGCCGCCCCTATCCGTGGGCGGCATTTTTAATACCGCCAAAGGCTTTCCCTTATTTTCATTCCGTTTCCCCTAAAATACGGTGCGAAATAAGGGAATCTTATTTTGCTGTTCTCATAGTTCGACCCGTCAGAAACAAAAAAATGCTGCCTCACCGTTTCCGGTGAGGCATAGGTTATGTACTCTCTTTCATCATTTTCCTTTTCTGCCGCCGCCGCTCGTTCTCACGTTCACGGCGCTGTATGTACTTGAATTCCCGAATGAGTTCTTTGTATTTTTCCGTGCGCGGGTGCGCCAGCCTTTGCGGTGACGCCATAAAGTTTACGAATTCCGCTTTGGCGCAGTACTGTATAGAGCCGAGTTTAATGCCGACCAGAACTTCTTGGCGTATCCATTCGTGAATGCGCTGCGGGCTGTGACCGACAAGCTCCGCCGCCGTCTGCGTGGGCAGAGCCTCCGGCAGCTCTGCCCACTGTGAACTCAGCCACCGCCGAAAGGCTTCGCAGTTTTCCGGGGTGGCTTCAAACATCGGGAGCGGATGCCATTCGGTGCGGTTGGAGAACATGCCGCCCAGCTCCGAGAGGAAACCGGGTTCGGTATCCATGCGGGCTTTGAACCGCACCGCATCCTCTGTCCGCACCCGATATTTATGTGTCGTGTGTCCCGTGTTTTCGTGCGGGATATAGTTGTTATCCATCAGATATTTCATTTTCCGCGTGGATATGTGCAGGTACTGGCGAAGCTCGCTCCCGCTCATAAATTCTTTTTCAGTCATATATAAAATCATCCTTTCCGTTAGCATTAATGTGCCCGCCGTGGGCGCATTATTCTTTTGCTTTATTAAAGATACTGCTGATTACATCGGCGCTTTCCTGTTTCTTGGACTTATCCAGATGCGCATAGATATTCGCCGTTGTGGACAGATCGGAATGACCGAGGAAGGTCGATACATTCAGCAGCGGAACATCCTGATTGATAAGGATGCTGGCGAAGGTGTGGCGCAGATCGTGAAACCGAATCTTGCGCAGACCGTATTGCTTGATCAGGTCGGCGAACCGCTGCGTGACCCGATTCGGGCGTATCAGCCCGCCGAGCTGATCGACGCAGATATAATCGTCATGTTTGCGGTTGTAGCTGCCCTTGAACATACGGCGGTACAGGTCCTGCTTTTCCCGTTCCTCGCACAGCATTTCATACACCGGGTCCGGCAGCGGCAGCGTGCGGCGGCTGGATTTGTTTTTCATTTCCTCTACGGGTTCGACGATGACCTTGCCGTTTTCCTTATACTCAATGATTTTGGTGTCGAGCAGTATTGTTTTCTTTTCCCAATCTACTCTCGACCACCGTGCACCCAATGCTTCGCTGCGGCGCAGTCCGAGGCCGCCCGCCAGCATTACCGCGGGATAGATAATATCCCCGCGGATGAGCCCCAGCATGGTGATCAGTTCTTCCTCTGAATAATTATCACCGGTAAACTTGTTTTTCTTCGGGCGGTCGATGCGGTCAAAGGGATTGGAGTCAATGAGCCCGTCCTTGAACGCTCTTTTGAAGGCGCTGTGCAGGACGGTGTGATAGTGGATAACGGTGTTGGCGACAACGCCTGAGGTGAACATCCAATCATAGAAATCCTCAATGTCCTTTGCGGTGATGCTGCCGACCGTCAATTCCCTGCGGGCAGTAAAATACCGCCGAATTCTACCGTTTATCATTCCGCGGTAGCTTTCGGCGGTACTCTTTTGAATGTTTTTCTCGATCTTTTTATAGTAGACGCACATATAATCGTAGATCGGAATATCCGAGGCAGGCTTTTTGTTTTGCGCAATCTGCTCGGCGTAGGACTGTTCAAAGGCTTGTACCACCTCTCGGTACGCTTTGTTCACCTTTGATTTGTTCGAGCCTTCGGGCAGCCCCAGCGCGCGCCATACAGGCTTTGTCTTGCCGTTCTCTCTGACCTGTATCACGGCATAGAGACGGCCTTTCTTAGCCTGTACGCTGGCTGCAAGTGTTGTTGCGGCATTCATTTGCGTTCACTCCTTTTTTGTTTTTGCCGACACGAACAATATCACAACTCACCGCACAAGTCCAGACTTTTTCGGAAGTTTTCTCAAGAAAACAGACCTTTGGGTTCGAACCCGGTCGTTCCCTTTGCCGCAGATAGTCGATCAGCTGCGATTTGGCAATGCGGTTTTCTCTGCCGACCTTCACTGCCGGAAGGGACTTTTCTTTTATCAGCTTGTATACCGTCTTGGTGCTGACCCGCAGGATCTCCGCGACCTCGGCGGCGTTCAGCGCCGCAGGATAACTGCGCAATTCTTTTTCGTGTTCTTTTTTCGTCATAGGCAATTCCTTTCTTCTACATTTCCATAATCGGTTCTTCGTTTTCTTCTACTGATATATCATCTCCCGAATCAGTCGCAACGGCGATGATGCCGGCCGCAAGACCGATCACAGCACCGAGGTTGGAGGCGTTTTCCTCTGCCTCAATGCGTTTTCGGCGTTCCTCCGGGTCTTCATAAGTGTTTTCAATTATACTGCCAGCTTCCAGAATACCGCGCAGACCAGCAGCGACAGCGCCACCGCCGATACCGCTGTGGCTATCATAATTTTCAAAATTCTTCGGTGCAGTTTCTCTATCGCGCTGTCCAGCGTCTCGGTACTCTTTGAAAGGGTTTCGGAGCAATTCAAAATAAACTGCTCTTGATTCTTCCCAGCCAGTTCGACGAGGTTCTGCATCTGCGCCGTCGTTTTGCGGTTCTCCGTCACCACTTCCCGCACTGTCTTTTCCATATACTCCGCCTCGATATTCTGTATATTTATGCAGTGGTCGTTCAGTTCCTCCGCCGTCGCCAGCCGTTCGATCATCTGATACAGCTTCGGCTGAAACTCCACCGCGTCCGCCAGCAGCTTGCTCTCCCGCTTGCGCTGCTCTATCGGGATCGCATACACCTGCGGCTGATACGGGATCTGTTCCAGCTCGGACAGCGTCCGCGTGTTTTTCTTCCTCAGCATATCCATTGCCGAGTTCTGCTGTGTGCTGTTTTCTGATTGTGAATTCATGTTCCAATACCTCTTTCAAATATTTTTCATCGTGCAGGCGAATGTCCCTGCACTTCATTCCGTTCGGGCAAGTGAAGGTGATATATTTTCGCTCGTCCGTCCATGTGACTTTGTAACCGAGCCGCTGCATCTCCCGTATAAAATCCGCACGATTGCCGCTGCGGTTCATCACAAAATCAATATCGGACATCAGCTTGAACTTCCAGCTGTCACCCTTTGCCGCGGCGCGGTACTCGCGGCTTGAAATGTTTGCGCCGTCTTTTTTATACGGCTCGAGAACGCTCAGCCCGTGCTCTAAACAGATACCGTCGCTGAGTGAGCGCAGCTTTGTCAGCGTGCCGGGGTTTTGGCGCAGCTTCATTCCGTTTTCGTAATGCACGGAGTTAATGACAAAGTGGTTGTGCAGGTGCGCAACATCGGTGTGCGTGGTCACCAGCACCTCATGCCCCGGCCACGCCTTTTTCGCAAACGCCAATCCGATTTCGTGCACCTGCTCGGCGGTTACGCTTTCGCTCGGTGAGAAAGACTGCACATAATGATAAAAATTCATTCCGCCTTTTTTGTGATGCGCAGTCTTGGTCGCCATAAATTCCGTGAAAGCATTTTCGCCGTTGCAGTTTACGCCGCTCACCAATCGGCGACCGCTGTCCTCGTCCGCAACCTTTTTCTGCTGCAAACAGTATTCGATCACCGCTTTCATTGCGCTGATGCTTTGCCTCGATTCGGGAATAAAACTTACCGTTGCCATTATCCTTTCCTCGCAATTTCCAGCAGCTGCTCGTAGATTTTCTTTTGCCCGTCTACCACATCCTGAAAATCATACGAATGAAATACACCCGAATTTATCTTCGCTGCAATCTGATTCAGATTGTTGCCGATGCGCTTGAGCTCAATCAGCAGGGGCTTCACATCTTCCGCAACATGAATCGGCGTTTCCAGCGACAGCAAAACGAGATAGTCGGTGATGCTGCGCTCGGCGCGTTTGGCGTTGCGTTCGATGCGTTCCTTTTCGGCACTGGTGAGCCGAATGGTAAGCGTGTTATCACGCCGTCTCTTTTTACTCATTTTTATCTCACTCCGTTCTAAATATAGTGGGTTCGGGCTACCGCCCGAAAATAATGGGCGTCACGGCGCGGACAGCCGGACGCTCTGCTTGCCCCGGACGATGTCCGGGAAATCGGAAGCCGAAGCCCTCCGAAAAAGCCCAGAATTTGCGGTTTGTTTTTTGTTGGGGTGTTTACCCTTCTCTCTGCCGAAAGCGGCACAAATCGCCTGTAAACCGCCGACAGGGACGAAAGGAACGCTTGGGACGAATGATTTTGGGGTACACCGATTCAACCGTCACCAACGGCACTTTCGTCACCGGCAGAAAATGAATATTCGATTTCCAGCAGTCGTGCGCCGTTGCTGCGGTGGCTGCGAAAGCGCACACCGAAATCGGCAAGGCGATATTCCCATAGATTCATCAGCCGCTTCAGTCCTCTTGCCGATACCGCCTGTCCTGCGTATTCGTTATACCGCTCGCAAAACTCCGTGTTGCTGCCGCTGTACTTTTTCTGCGTTTTCATAAAATCAACCAACTGCTCCATCTCCTTCGGCAGCAGCATTTCCCGATTTTCCATACTGTCGCCGAGCATTTTCCAAACAAAATCCTCTTTGGAAAACCGCAGTTCAAGCTGGTGATCCTCCACATCACGGCCTGTGCAGTAGAGGGTGGCGCTGTCGGCATTGCGGCGGCTCTTGTCCAGCACGAAAGCGGTATCCACTGCGCCTACGATTCCGGTGGTGCCGGTCAGCTTGTTGAACGGATCACTGTCGCCCTGTTTGCGCAGGTGATGCACCAGCAGAAGACAGATATCAAGCTCGTCCGCTAACTGTTTTAATATTCGTATTTCCTCATAGTCGTTTGCGTAAGAGGTGTCGATGCTGTTGTTGCGCACGATCTGAAAGGTATCCACGGCAACAAAAACCGTGTTGGGATGTCCTTTTACAAAATCCCGTATCTGTTCGCACAGACCGTCGGACAGCGTTCCGGCAGAGGTAGCAAAAAATGCATTGGGCGGCACTTCGTCGGTGATGCAAAGCAGACGGTTCTGCACGCGGCGCAGCGTGTCCTCCAAGCAAAGATACAGCGTGGTTCTTCCGGCTGTTTTCAGATCCCACATCGGTTCGCCCTTTGCAATGCGCACACACAGATCCAGCACCCACCACGATTTGCCGATCTTTGACGCGCCGCCGAGGATACATAACCCCTGCGGCAGCAGCGTGTCGACACAAAACTTTGTCGGCGGAAGTTTCATGTCCATTAAGGTTTCGCCGTCGATAACGGCGAGTTTTGTTTTTTCGTCAGCCATACTGAAATCTCCTTGTAAAAAAGTAAGAGCAAAAGCAGCGGCGGCGGAACCGGTGCTTTCGCTCTCCTATCTCTCTAATGGCTGAAAACAGAAAAATCACATAAAATGCTGTGAGCGTAAAAATTCGTTTCTGAAATTTTTGTAATTTTCGATGACAGCGAAATGATTTTATGGTATACTGATTACGGAAACGAGGTGGCGCACTTGAATCTGATTGAAACAAAGCCTGTGGGCGATGCGAATTTTTATAAGTTCTCTGTTGACTTTACAGGTGACGATTTTATTTTAGGCGGCAAAACTCTGCCGCTCGGAATCATTACCCACGATATATTAAACATCCCCGCCGACAGGCTGCTTTCCGTTTTTAAGACGGGCGATAAACTCAATGATTTGTATAACCGACTGAATGCGGAAAATTACAGCGACGAACTGTTTGTAACATTCGGGAGACCGTAGAAAAAATACTTGATATTATCGGGAAAATAAAGCCGTTTTCGTATTTTAATATCAGCGGAGAATACGAATATATTGATTTGCTTTTCAGTGATGACAAAATCAAAGAGTGGCAGCGCAGCTTTTCTTCCATGCCGATACCGAATATCAATTTTGTTCCCGAAGGCACGGCCATGCATGACCATGTTATCGTTCTTACCGAATTCATAAAATCCTACATTTATCTTTGTGCCGACACCTTTAATTTCTACAAGGTTGCGATGATGTATTTTGTAAATCTCACCGAGAACGGATTTCGGGACAAAGCACTCCTTGCCGATTTTACAAAAGAATTTTTCGGAAGTGAAGACGTGGCGGAATGGATTGAGGAACTGAACGCTACTGAAATCACACACAATTTTACACTTGAACCGGGAGTTTGGATGGCACCGGTTGTCCTTGAAAACAAAAACGGCTCTGCTATGCTCGGCCGCCGAATTCATTTCGACCGTATGCTCAATTTTTATGTTACCGATCTGTTCGAGGGGCTTGCCACCGGACATTACTCCTGGCAATGCGGAATCTGTCACCGATTTTTCTTTATGGAAACCGCGCATAAGCAGCTGTATTGCAGCACCGTCAATCCGGAGTACGGCGTTCCCTGCGCATACGTTGCAAAAAATAAACTGAATATGCCAAAGCAGAAGAAAAAGGACGGTTTCGGCTATGCGATTTGGAAAAAGAGATACGATTCTCTGCGCAACGAAAAGCATAAGACCAATAAAAATCTTCCGTCCGCCAAATATGATATTGAGGTCTGCGATAAGGCTATCGAGCTTGCTAAACGGCATTATGAAGAAGCACAGATCGATTTTGATTACGCGCAAAATCAGTATGAGCAGGATATGGTTTTACGGGACCTGATCAACGAGGCAAAAGCGGCACTGGGTAAAAAGTAATATAATTTTTCTTTGGGAAGGAGGTGCGCGTATGGATGCCGAATACAAAAAGGCTGCCGAAAAATTGCTTTGCGGCATTACGGATAAGCGGCTGCACGAGCCGACGATATGGAACGATATTCTTTCTTCTGTCCGTTCGGGTAAGCTGCGGATTTGGGAAATCAACGATGAAATTCTGCTTATCAAATATTTCTGCAAAGAAAAAATCGAACGCACATCTGCCTTTACCGAAAGCGATAAAAGCGGCGTGCGGTTCGATGATCTGAACGCATATTTTGTTGAGGCAATCAAGAACCAAGATAAAGGATATTTTGAAGCATTCATCCGCGCGTATGAGCCGGTACTGCAAAGCCGTGCCGAACGGTTCGTTGCACATTATAATCTGTCTGCGGATGACACCGAGGACATCAAGCAAATCTTTTTGGAAACATTGTGGTTTGCTTTCCTCGGCTATGATGCCGCCGACTCCATTCCGCTTTTGCAGTATGTGAAAAAGGCAGCAGTAGTACGACAACTGGATCATATCCGCACAACAAAAAACGCCTGCAACGTGCCGACGCAAAACGGGTATGCCGAGCTGCGTAAGGTTATGCGCATTTATAACAGCGCTCCCGAGCTTTCCGCCGATGCGCGCATTGCGCTTACCGTAAAGGAAACGGGCTTTGCCGAGAAAAAAGTTACCGAGTTTGTCGCTGTCGGCAAGGCTTGCGAATATCCCGTCGGCATTGTCCCGGCAGAAGAAAACGAAAACGCGGCGGACGGCACTGTTTCAGACGAGCTTATCGAAGATCCGTCCGTATCTCTGTTCGAGGAAGTGCTGCGAAGTATTTACCGTGACAATTTTCGCACTGCTGCCGATAAAATCACACCTAAGGATAAGCAGATTTTATCTCTTTCCCTCGGCGTATGTTTTGACTGTTTCGGCGTTTTCAAGCCCAGCACTTATGCAGAAATTGCATTGAAACAAGGTGCGTCAGGCGAAAAAAGTATTGAGAAAAAACGTAAAGCGGCAATCGAAAAGTTTGCCAAAGTGTTATGCGATATGGGCTTTTGCGACGGCGTTTTCTTTAAGCAAACGGCTATAACGGTCATAAAAGAAAAGGGGCAGAAAATCGTGCAGTCAGCCATATACGCTTATACGCCTTACGGTGACGGAAAAGCCGGTGAGATTCTGTATACCACCAACGGTAAGCGCCGCTTTCAGATCATTCGCCTTGCGGAATTTGATGTGACCGGCGCTTACGCAGAACAGGCCGCAAAAATCATCGACGGCATGAACGGGAATTTCATTAAAGAGCGGTTCTACGCTATCCCGCTCGAAAGCCTGCCCCGCATCAATAGCCATAATGCAAACCCAAGAATGCCGTTTTATCATCCGCTCAGTACAGACGGAAAGTGGTAGTTGTGTTGAACAAGAGGTGTTTAAGATAAAGCAAGCGGCAGCAAATGTAAAACTTAAAACCCCACCGAATGCTATGGCACGGAGCTAAACTGCGCCATATATACGATGGGGTTTTATGTGATTGAAAGGTTGTATTGCCTCACCATATTGCTGTTATCTGTCCAAAGCTCACGTTATGTCATCACATTCCGAACAACTCCATAAATTGATGAAATAGGCTTATTCTTTCGATTCACAATACATACGTTAGTTTTCTCTTGGGACTATATTTGAGTTGGGCGCCTCATAAGGCTTTCCGTCCTTGTTGTAGGTCAAGTTAAATACAAGGTCGGACAGCCATTTCTTAAATGATGGATTGTCCTGAAACTGCTTGAACAGCTCCATATTGTCCGCCATAATCGAAAAGATGACCTGCTGCAGAGCACGTTCGCTCTCCAAGCGCGCACTTTGCTCATCAGAGTTTCTCATGGCATTCTGATATTTTTCGTCCTTAGACACCATGGCCGGTATCTCAAGGATCTGCCTCCGCACGTTATCCGCATCATTCCAATTGATGTTACCAAACATATCATTGAAATTGGAGAGAATAACAGACAGCAAATCCATTTCCGGTTCAACGATGTGCCCGACCTTTCCCGCCGGTACGGGAGCCACCTCCGTATCGGTATCTTCCAGGCGAATGGACATGACCTCACGCGCCTCGTTGCGGTAACTTTCGAGGTCGATCGTTTCAAGAATCCCCTGCGAAAGATCGTCCTCTCGCGGAGACGGCAGCTTTGGTATCAGTAAATTAAGAAAGATGGACAACCGTTCCCAGTCTGCGTTACCATACGGCAAAATCGCTCCGAGAAAGCCATAAGTACGCACGAACGCCTTTGCTGCGCTCTTAAATTTAATCTGGTCATCCGTGTCAAGCTGCTTGTAAACGGCAGTGCAGGCATCTAATGTGGGATCAAGTTTGTCGCGATCCGCTCCATCCAGGTACAAATTGACAAGCCGCTCGACATCTTCGTTGGAGAACACCTGGTATTCCTCCATTGTTGCAACCAGGTCGTATAGCTTGTTCGGATCGGTTTCGCCGGACAGAATCGTGGTGCGGTAATATCGCGAAAATGATTCCTGAATCATCTCCGGCTTGTTTGCAAAGTCCAAGACAAAAGTATCATACTTCTTCGGGCAGCAGCGGTTCAAGCGGGAGAGCGTCTGTACCGCCTTGATGTCATAAAGCACCTTGTCCACATACATGGTGTGGAGCAGCGGTTCATCAAAGCCCGTCTGGAACATATCCGCAACAATGAGAATGCGATACGGGTCTTTTTTGAACTCCTTCGGTATCTTAGCGTCCGGGAAACCGTTCAATCCGGCAGAGGTAAGCGGCGGTTCCTGACCTTGATACTTGTTCTCGCCGGAAAAGGCGATAATCGTTTTATATGGACTGCGCCTATCCGCAAGGCATTTATTGATGGCGTAATAATATTCGATACAGCGAGGAATGCTGGAGGTCACGACCATAGCGCGAGCCTGCCCGCCGATTTTTCCTTTGGCAATGACTTGTTCGTGAAAATGATCTACCATCATAGCCGCTTTCTTGGCAATGGTATAGCTGTCGCTTTCCACAAAGCTGCGCAGCTTCTTCTGTGCCCGCTTCTTATCGAACATCGGGTCATCCTCGACGGTCTTCATCAGCTTATAGAAGCTGTCGATAGGCGTATAGTATTGCAGCACATCCAGAATGAACCCTTCTTGGATTGCCTGTTTCATCGTATAAACATGGAAAGGTCTGTGCTTGATATCGTCGCCGTCCTGATACGGAACGCCGAAGGTTTCCAGCGTTTTATTCTTCGGGGTTGCGGTAAACGCAAAGTAGCTGGCATTGTTCAGCAGTTTACGCCCTTCCATCATGGCGTTGATCTTATCCTCGTTATCCATCTCGTCATCAGAAGCAAGCCCTGAAAGTGCAAGGTTCATCTGCGCAGAGTTTCTTCCGCTCTGTCCGGAATGAGCCTCATCGATGATAATGGCGAAATGGTTATCCTTGTGTTCTGCTCCAATCTGTGGAACGATGTACGGGAACTTCTCAATCGTGGTCACGATAATACGCTTTCCATCTGTAATGGCTTTCGTAAGATCGCCGGAGTGTTCTGCCCATGCGACCGTGTTGCCGACCTGCATAAACTGCTTGATCGTATCCCGAATCTGCTTGTCAAGAATCCGGCGGTCGGTGACTACGATAACGGAATCCAGCATCGGGTGACCGTCCTGCTCAAGTCCGATGAGCTGGTGAGCAAGCCATGCGATAGAGTTGGATTTTCCACTGCCTGCGCTGTGCTGAATGAGATACTTTTTTCCGACACCGTTTGTTTTCACATCGGCAAGCAGCTTCGTTACAACATCGAGCTGATGGTAGCGGGGGAAAATCTGCTTTTCCTTTTTCTTTTTGGTGTCCTCGTCCACCTCAACGACGACCTGCGCGTAGTTTTCTATGATCAGCGTCAGCTTTTCCTTGGTGAGAATATCCTTCCAAAGATAATCAGTCATGATGCCATTAGGATTTGGTGGATTTCCTGCACCATCATTATATCCCTTGTCGAAGGGCAGAAACCAGCTGTCTTGTCCGGCAAGTTTCGTGCAGAACTTGACACGGGCATCGTCTACGGCAAAATGCACCATGCAGCGTTTGAACTGGAACAGCATCTCTCTGGAATCACGGTCATCCTTGTACTGCTGAACGGCATCATCAACATTTTGCTTTGTAATCTGATTCTTGAGCTCAAATGTAATAACCGGGAGGCCATTGATAAATACGCACAGATCCAATGCCAGTTTGGCTGCATCCTGTGAATAGCGGAGTTGTCGTGTGACGCTGAAAACATTCTTTTGGAACAGCTCCTTCGCTTTTGCGTTGCCCTCAGAGGGGGTCAGGTAAAACATGATCAGGTCGGCGGGGTATACTTTGATGCCGTTTCGCAGCACGTCAACTATGCCGCGCTTAGAAATCTCGCCCTGTAAGCGGTTGAGAAACTGTGCGTATTTTTGATGACTTTTCCGGATGCCCAGCTTCTCTAATTGCTCCGGTTGCGTATCCTGCAGAAACCGAAAAAGCCGAGTCTCATCTATGGCGTATTCTTTGTTGTAGTCGGTGTTGGAGCCTTCTTCATATCCGTTGTGCTCAACAAGCCAGTTTACAATGAGAGCTTCGAATCCGCTTTCCTTGGTATTGGTCGGCATTACGCTTCCTCCTCTTCTGCTAAATGAGGCATCTCATATAAGTTGCCCAATAGCTGTTTTATAAATACAATAACCTTATCGGCATCTTCTTGGGTTGCCATTCCCATTTCGTGCGTATACTTGTTTCCTATCTTTCTTATTTTATCGACCCATGCTTTGTTTTGGCTACCGATATAGCCATTCACTTCCAAAAAATCTATGTATTCGACGAAGCGTTTTCCCACATCAGCGCCCTTGTCAACCGCAATATACATTAACAATGTTCGTGAAACCATTATAACCGAGTGATAACACTCATTTAGAAAGCACTTTCTGCATTCGTTATACAGCTTTTCTACATTGGGCGGTAGAAAGCGTACATCTTCATAGGGCAGCAGTTGTGACTGCGGTATGATTTTTCCGTCAAGACCAATGATGACCGGCATGAAGCACTCCGGGCATTTGTGAATTTGATATTTAATGGCACCGGTAGCTGTATCGACAATTCTGGTGGTAGAACCCGCCTGTACCCGCACGCCGCAGTATGGACAGGTTATTGTTTTTGCAGTCATCTCTTTTTTGGGAATGGTCTTCCAAGTCCATTCTTTTATCTCTATCATACTTATTCCTCCTCAGGAGGCTCGTCCGCACCTTGTTCCAAATTTTCATCTACATTATCGTTATCTTCATCCACAAATTCGTATTCGGGGATTTCGATGGAACGGACATCGATCTTGCCTGTGACGGCATCAGCAATAATTCTTGTCTTTAATGACTGAAATTCCTCAATTTGTTTTTTCAGGTTACACTTGACTTGCAATACCTTACTCCAGTATGCGTCCAAAGTATCAGCGATTGCTCGTTGCTCTTCTATTTCTGGTAAAGGCAGGCGCAAATTCTCCAGTACACCCATACCTATATTGGGTTGCGTCCCAAAAGACCAATTGTCCCGTACTTGCTTTTGAAACATTACACTGGTGCAATAAAAGAAAACATATCGTGGCATTGCAAGATTGTTACAACGGACCAATGCCAACGGTGACCATATGCTAAATTCCTCATCAAAATCAACCATCACTGTTTTTCCTGTTGTAGAGCCAGACTTTACAATAAAGATATCGTTTTTGTGAGGTCTAACCTTTTGGCAGTACACTTCGTGCTGTTCTCTTGTTATAAAGCCTCTACATTCGTCGAGATGAATTCGACCGTCATGCGATGCCTCTGCTGAAACAAAAGGAATTCCAGAATCTACAAATGTAGGTGTTTCATGAGGTCCATCCGTCATGGGAACCGAGCAAATTCTCTTTAATGGTACTTCTTTTACATTAGGAATGGACAGCAAGACATCTCGCAATTTCGTATTCAAGCTCTCATTAAGTTCTGAAATTTCCTTATGCTTAATATTAATCAGCTTGTTGATGCTTGAAACCTTCCAGTCCAGAAAGCGCACAATCTGATCCTGCTCCTCACGGGGCGGAACGGGAACAGATGTCCTTTTTAATGCGGGCCAATATATATTTCGTTGAATCGAACCGACACTTTTCGAGTTAATTAGATACTGGTCTACCATAATTCGGGAACGCAGAAGGTAGTTTGCATATCTGCTGTTGAGCATGTTATTCATGCTCAGAACAATGTATGCAGGACTAACAATTCCTGTATCAAATGATATACCAACGGAGCCCCGCCAAGCCTGCTGATTATTCAGGACAAAATCGCCGCAATCAACACGCTGGTACTTAGACAAATCCTTACTTGTTACATTTGTCCTTTTTTCTGCCTTTGCCGAAAATGGAATCACCCCAACATCTAAATAAACAGAAAGAAGAGGCAAATCCACACAACCACATATGGACTTTTCTTTCGCAAGCGCATACATCGGCAATACACTCCAATGACTTGGAAATGATTTGTTCCACAAAGATGCATAGGCTGTATATGATTGATATTTGCTCATTGCACGCCCTCCATGATGCAAGCCAGCAATCCGTCGGCTTCCTGTTCAAGGGTAGACAAACTACTCAAAATATCACTCATGTCCCGCAGCTCCACAGGCTTGTAGAAATACTTCGTAAAGCTGATCTCATAGCCGACCTGCGTTTTCTTCTCGTCCACCCATGCGTCCGGTGCATAAGTCAGCACCTCATTTTTCATAAAGGCATCAATGCCGCCCTCATAGGTGAAGGGAATGTTCTCCGTGTCGCGCAGGTCAACGTCCGGCTCACCGTCAATCGGCTTTGCAGTCGGATCCTTCTCTGTGATAAAGGGACGCACCTTTTTCAATACGGCGGCTTTCAGTTTAGTAGCCTTGGCAAAAGCAGTCCAATCGTCCAACAGCGCAGTTTTTGCAGCCTTTTCGATAGCAGCAATTACGCCGTCGTATTCGTCCGACTTCTTGAATGTATCCGTCGGAATCGCTCTGTCAGGATACACGCGCAAACGCAGCGGCCGCTCCACCGTCACGCTCCAATAGCCGAAGTCCTCGTTGTTCAGCATCATGCTGACTTCGCTTTCTTCCATTGTAAGGAACATACGGACGATCTCCTTGCGGATTTCCTCGGTAAATTCGCAGTTTTTCTTGCCCATGTTCTTGCGCAGTGCCGACTTCATCGCCGTTGCGTCTATAAGCTGAATTTTGCCCTTGCGGCGTTCTTCTTTCTTGTTGGAAAGCACCCAAATGAATGTACCGATGCCTGTATTGTAAAACATATTCTCCGGCACGGCGATAATGGCCTCCACCAGATCGTTCTCGATCATATAACGGCGGGCATTGCTTTCGCCGCTTCCTGCATCGCCGGTGAAGATGGAAGAACCGTTATGTACCTCCGCAATACGGCTGCCGAGTGGAGTGTCTTTCTTCATCTTTGCCACATTGTTCAGCAGGAACAGAAGCTGGCCGTCGCTCGTGCGAGGGATCATTGTAAGCTGCTCACCGCCGTCCAAATAAGCATTGAAGCGGCTGTCGAGGATTTCTTTTTTGCCACCCATTTTTTCGGCATCGGTCTTCCAGCTCTTTCCGTAAGGCGGATTCGAGAGCATAAAGTCAAACTGCCGAGTGGCATTGCCGTCCAAGGCCAGCGTTGAGCCGTAGCTTATATGTTCTGCCTGGTCGCCGTCGCCCTTGAGCAACATATCCGCCTTACAGATTGCATAGGTTTCCGGGTTGATCTCCTGCCCGAAAAGGTGGATGGAAACATTTTTGCCGCGCCGTGCCGCCAGTGTCATAAGCCGATCCTGTGCAACGGTAAGCATACCACCCGTTCCGCAGGCTCCATCATAGCAGGAGTAAGTAGCGTCCTTGATCTGATCCGCAATCGGCATAAAGATAAGGTCTGCCATCAGCTCAACAACATCACGGGGCGTCCAGTGTTCGCCGGCTTCCTCGTTGTTCTCCTCGTTGAACTTACGGATCAGTTCCTCGAAAATCGTACCCATGCCGTGGTTGTCCAGACCGGGATGCTTGAGAATGGTCTTTTTTTCGTCTTTGTACACCGGGTTCGGACTGAGGTTAATATCCGAGGACACGAACTTTTCAATCACCGCACCGAGAATGTCCGCCTCAATCATGGTGTCAATCTGATTGCGGAACTTGAACTTCTCCAGAATCTCCTGCACATTCGGAGAGAAACCGTCAAGATAAGCTTCAAAATCCGTTTTCAGAGTCTGTTTCTTTGCTCTGCTGGTCAGATCCTTCAGCAGAAAAGGAGATGCATTGCAAAATGCCTGTCCTGCGGCGTTGCACAGTGCCGGCCACTGGTTATCAATACCTGCGGCGTCTAACTTTTCCTTCATTTCGAGCACAGCAGGCTTGGTATCTTCCAAAAGGGCGTCTAGACGACGGATAACCGTCATCGGCAGAATCACATCACGGTATTTACCGCGCACATAAACATCTCGCAGGCAATCGTCTGCGATGCCCCATATAAAACTAACTATTTGATTATGAACTTGATTGTCCATGTTCTAATTCCTTTCTTGCCTCATTTATGTTGGCTATCAAGCTACTTTTATCATACAACAAATACTGTCCCCTAAAACGGTCTTAATCTTCAGCTTTGCTATCATCGGCAGCGCCGCCGGAACGAATCCAATCATCCACCTCTGACAGCTTGAATTTCCACAGCTTACCCACTTTATAGGCTGGCATATTTCTTTTAGCGATTCAAGCAGATGTTCCTATGTAATTCTTTAAAGTGTAGACCGCTTTTCAATATTCTCATTATTACTTCGTCAATTGTTTTCTTTTTCAAACTCAACGATATCAGCAATATTACAGTCGAGAACAATGCAGATTTTTCGAAGAGCTTCCATCGAAACATCCTCGCTGCGGCGGAGTTTAGTCATGGTGCTGGAGGAAAGCCCTGTGGCTTTATGCAGATCTGATTTACTCATTTCTTTGTCAACAAGGAGTTTCCACAGCTTTTTATAACTTGCTTTCATCATTTGAAACCTCACCTTTGAAAGATAACTACAGTTTAACAATTTGTATTATACCATAATAAAACCTTTTTTACAAGATAATTCGACGCTTTTCCGTCAAACTTCGAATATTATTCGATAACTTTCCGCTTTTTCCGTTTCCGCCAAGTAAAAATGGAGCAAAACACCGTTACCTTACCGTCTACAACAAAGACTATAACAGAATCACACACCCACGCTTAGATCCGTCGTTTGTTTGATATGCCGTTTAATTCATGACTTTTTCTTGAAAACCCCGAATAAACCCCTGTTAAGCCTTGTAAAATTTCAAAAAATGTGATATAATATAGTATTGTATTTTCGTGAAAACGGAGGGTTTCACTATGGATAACGACCTTGAGCGCTGGTATTCGATGAAAGAAATTATGGAATATTTGGGCGTCAGCCGTGATACCGTTCTTGACTGGATCGAGCGCAGAGAAATGCCCGCCGCTAAAATCGGCAGGCTGTGGAAATTCAAAATAAGTGAAGTGGACGCCTGGATGAAATCCGGCGTCGCGGCGGACAAGTAATCCGTGTTGGGAGACAAGCTATGGGCTTTATAGAATCATATAAGCATCTTGAAAAACTATGCGGCGATATGCTGCAAACTCAACACGGTATCTCTGCCTATATAGACGATATGGGAAATACGCCAAATGGTTGTTATTGAGTTAAAGGCTGGGACGAAGATCTCAAGCGTCTTAAGCACTATCGGTGGATTCGAAATCAAATTTCTCATGAGCCAAATTGCACAGAGGAGAATATGTGCGAATACGGCGATGCGCAGTGGATTGACGACTTTTACGATAGAATTATGAATCAAAGCGACCCGCTTGCTATGTACCGAAAGGCAACAAGACCTCAGCCTGTCGCAAAACCAAAACATCCCTATCAATCTCCACAGCCGCAACATACATATTCTGTACAGCCGGTTTCCTCAAAAAAGAAGGTGCGGAAAGCCACTGGATGGATTGTGTTATTGATTGTTGCAGCGCTTGTCGGATTGTTTTTTGTGCTTAAATATCTTGTAAATTAATCGGGAGGTGTGCTATGACACTTGAAAATAAATTGGGGCTGACAAACGCTGCCGACCTTGCCCGCGAGGAAGAACACATCAGCAAGAAAAAGGCGCTTGAACTTTTTGATAGCGGGTTGCTTGATAAATTGGAAGCAGGAAAATTCTCCGCACTGAAAGCAATTCACAAGTATCTTTTTGATGAAATTTACGATTTTGCCGGAGAACTCAGAACCGTAAACATTTCAAAAGGCAACTTCCGTTTTGCGCCGCTGATGTACCTTGAAGCGGCACTTTCCAACATTGATAAAATGCCGCAGTCCTCTTTTGATGAAATCTTCGAGAAGTATGTGGAAATGAATATCGCCCATCCTTTCCGAGAAGGAAACGGGCGCAGCACCCGTATTTGGCTCGACCTCATTTTCAAAACCGAACTTCACAAGGTCGTTGATTGGAGCCGGGTTGATAAGGAAGATTATCTTCTTGCCATGGAGCGCAGCCCGATAAAAGATATTGAAATCAAACACCTTCTGAAAAACGCACTTACCGATGATGTGGATAGCCGAGAGGTCTATATGAAGGGCATCGACCACAGCTATTATTACGAAGGATTCACAACCTTTAAGACGGAAGATTTAAGCAAGGAATGAGGTGCAAATATGCCGGATAAGAATTGGCAATTTGAGCTTGAAGAATATATAAAGCAAGGCGAACCCGACAGAGCCGAAAAATGCGAAGCGTGGCAGACTGCCATCGGCTTGCAGGCGGTTGACGGACTTAACACGTCCGAATATTTGCTGGACACCGCAAAGGAGCACATTGAGGGCAAAATCACCATTGATGAAGCGCAGAAGCGGATTCACAGTTATTATGAGCAGCGCACCACACGAACCGAGACAGAAAATGAAACCAAAGAAGCGGATATCGTTTCGGCAAGAATAACGAAGCTGCTGGGAGAAAAAGCGTTTCAGTTTTCTCCTGCCGAGTGGATTACCGTTCACCGCAGATTGTTTGAGGGCGTATTTGACCACGCCGGTCAAATCAGGCAATATAACATCACCAAGAAAGAGTGGGTGCTGAACGGCGATACCGTAATTTATGCGGATTGGAACAGCATTAAAGAAACTCTGGACTATGATTTCGCCACCGAAAAGCAGTTTTCTTATGAGGGACTGTCGGTTGAAGCAGCGGTAAAGCACCTTGCAAAGTTTGCATCGGATATTTGGCAGATTCATCCCTTCGGCGAGGGAAATACCCGTGCCACCGCCGTGTTTATGATCAAATATATGAAAACCTTTGGATTCCGCGTCAATAACGATGCGTTCCGTGAAAACTCTTGGTATTTCCGCAATGCGCTGGTCCGGGCAAACTATAATAATTTGCAAAAGGGTATTCATTCCACCACAAAATTTTTGGAATTGTTTTTCTCCAATCTTCTGCTCGGCACAAGCCACGAACTCAAAAACCGTTACATGCACATTGATTTTGCGGATGAAAACACTCCCCAAAGTATCAGCCCCAAAATTTCAAAGTATCAATTTGATACTTTGGACTGTACATTAGAGGAACTCGCGGTTTTAGAATTGGTCGCGAAGAACCCGGCGATAAAACAGCAAGAGATTGCAGAACAAACCGGAAAATCCATTGCTACGATCAAGCGAATTATGAAATCGCTGCAAGATAAAAACTATATCCGCCGTGAAAGCGGCAAACGTTACGGCAAGTGGGAAGTGTTGGTTTAGGAAAACTATAAGAAATGTGTGGTAATATAATGGTCAATATCAAACTTTTTAATATAAATGGCAACGAATTAAAAATTAATAATGTCAATTTCCGAACTGTTAAGGAGAAAATATTATGACTATTCCGGAAGAACAAAAAATCAAGCTTGAAAGTATGCAAATCAAAGGCATACGGGCAATGATTTGGCAAAACATTGAAAAGGAAAATATCGAGTCTCGCTTACTTCAAATCAAAAAGCAAAACTATACCAACGATCTTCGAAAATTTGTGAATTCGCAAAGTAGAGCTGTTTTAATCGAGTTGATTAAAATGTCGCCCGAAATATATCCACAAACAATTGATGCGGCATACGAGAAGTACAGATATGGATTAAAACCCGGTTTTACGCTGTTCTGGGCTAAACGAAGCAACGATATCTCTTTTGATAAAGACTCTTTGGAAACGAAAATCAAAGAATTTATATCCGCTCAAAAATATGGAGAAGATGATAAGTACAGAAACTTGGAATTTGTGTCAATAATTGAGTTTGGTGGCACGTATGAAATTTCATTATCATACCTTCAAAAATTCAACTACATAAATGAAGAAGGGGAATTCACATATGTTTATATGATGAAAGAGTGCTTCATTTGGGTTGGTATAGATAAGAATTTCATCGCTATTAATAATATGCCCGAAGTTCTAATGAATGCTTTGAAGCGTTTCTTTAGTTCCCTATATTCTGCTGATATTACTAACATCAAAATCACAAGTAAGTTACTAGAAAAAGTTTTTCCTAGCGATAAAACGAAAAGAGTTACTAGGCATAATGCTAACCCGCCCGAAACCCAATTGGAAAAAATTACATTTGCAGATCAAAATCTAGGCGATAAAAAAGATTGTATTCCTGACGGATATGAAGATTATGACATAACAAATACGCAATATGTTGAGGATATAGATGAGAACACAACTGGTACATTGGGCGTTAATTGTAACAAAGGTAAACTGTATTTATCTAAAAGTTTGACCGCATCACAGTTTAGAACGTGGAGTACCAGAAGAATCAATGACATAATTTCGTTCTTTCAAAACACATCTGATGTCACATTAGAAACTGTAATCGGTTTTAATATGTTTTCATCATCCTCTTGGGAGGACATTAAACAATCTTCTATACCTATTCTAAACGAAATAGCGCTTGCTATAATCGTGTGTAAAACATCAAATGTGGATTCTTATCCCGTTTCTTTTGATTTATATAAAGCATATAGTGAATTGAGCAACAAATTTTATGAGAAAGTATATTGCTTGTGTGATACTTGCGAAGAACCCTCCATTCCTAGTTGTCCTGATTGCGGAGGCACACATTTTGCAATAACAAAAAAGGCTCCTACGAAGATTATATGCAATGATTGCGGAAACGCCCAAGGAGGTCCTTTTGTATTCGATTGCGAAAACGGACATATAAATACAATAGCGGATATTAATGATGCAATCTCGTTAATAGCAACAGATGATTTTACTGAACAACTTTTAGCCACAATTAAATTATATTATCCAGATATCGTCTTTGATAACAATGAATATTTTACATTAACTAGCGGTTCTTTAACAATTCTCAAAAGTCCTAATTACGAAAAATTAAAGGCTTCTGATATTCAAGATTTTGCACCAATTGTTAATAGAAAACTAACGCATTCTTCCGATGTACTTCAATCATCACTGAAACAATTAAAAGAGAAATGTTCTCATCCTACTAACGATGAATGTAGTCAGTGCAAGAATAAACCGATATGCGATATAAATGATGTGCAATGCATACTAAAATTGTTTGAAGACTTTGAAGGATATACACCACAGCCTCATCAAGGACACGAGTTCGGAGATGTATCAATGTTGGTGACATACAATGGTAATAATCTAACGTTTTTAGGTGCTGCGAAATCGGTAAATCTACGCACTCCAAAAACCACAAAAGCAAGTGCGCTTGGCAGAGAAATCATACAACAAGTTATTGATGCCTTTAATGATAATAGAGCTGAAATAGTTGGTGTGATTTATCCTGACATGATTGATGACCAACTTAAATACTTGCTATTCCACGAAGCAAAAGTTCATAATAAAAAACTTGTGATTTTAGACAAGGAGTTCATGCTCCGTCTTTTGGACAAATACCTTACTGATAAAAATCTATAATCTGAAGGCTCCGACAGTTCAAGTCGGAGCCTTTGCTGATATTTATTCTGCAGGCAGTGCCGCCGGCGGATGTTATTCTATAAGGCCGCTCTCCTTTAAGAGCAGTTCGACATCGGTACCTTTGGCTTTTTTCATTACGACTTTAAGCAGCATCTTTTCCTTGAATGAGAGCTTTATATCCGTTATCGGCTTCTTGTCTATAGCGTAGTAGCAAGCACGCAGAAGCTCACGGACATCATATTTGCTTCCCCATACCTCAGGAACGCCACGGTCAATGTCAAGCAAGGTGTAGACAGATTCCATACCGGTACGCATAGAATACTCGGTAGTGAAGATGGTGTCACGGGGCGTTTCTGCAAACTGACCGATGAAAGCGAAGTTTACTGCGCCGTCCGGCACTACCTTAGGTCTGTCGGATTCCTTTCTCGGCTGGAAGAATGCGTTTATATAAGGCATATAGCACGTTGTGGTGTTGCAGGAGTTTTTGGCAAGAGCATTGATTTTTTCTGTCGGTACGCCGATGTGGTAGAGCCACTCACGGCAGATCTCCTCGCCTGTGCAATCACGCATTGCTTTCTTTACATAGTTGCCTTCCTTGTTTGTATTAAGGGAATACAGCCATACAAGAACCATATTCTTATCCTGCGACTTGAACTGTGGCTGGCGGTTTATCGTCCACGAAAGATACCAGTTTTCCGTGCTGTCCTTTACGGTGACAATGCCGCCTGTTGTTACCTTGCCCATGCGTGGGTCACGCTTGCAGATATTCATAATATATCTGATTATCTCATCGTCCGAGGTCGCTACTGTGGCGCTCATCCAGTTCGTAGCGTCAACATCGCTGCAGAACTTGTCGGGGTTGCCGTATTCGCCGTTCTTCGCCTGTGCCGCAATAGCCTTCCACATATCCCACGATTCACCGAATCCGTTCTTTACACCGGATAAATCGGGGGCGTGGGTCTGATCGCCGTAGCAGGATGTGTCGGTACAGCAACCGTTTGTGATAAACACAAGGTCGTCCTCGATAAGATCTATCGTTTGCTGCTTTCCGTCCTTTATATAGACTATCTGCTTTGCAATCTTTCTGCCGCCGTCATCCTTGATGATAACATTCTTCACGTCCATTCCGTACTCGATGCGAACGCCGTGAGCCTCAAGATATTTTACAAGCGGAAGTATCATACTCTCGTACTGATTGTACTTTGTGAAGCGCAGTGCGCTGAAGTCCGGAAGTCCGTCTATGTGATGAACGTAGCGGCAGAGATAACGCTTCATTTCAAGAGCGCTCGACCAGCGCTGGAAAGCGAACATTGTCTGCCAATAAAGCCAGAAATTCGTACTCCAGAAGCTGTCGGGGAGAACCTCCGAAATCTTCTTGTCCTCAAGATCCTTTTCGGGCGTTAAGAAGAGCTTTGAGAGTGCCATCGCCGATTCCTTGTCAAGCTCGAACTTCTTGTCTGTGTGTGCGTCCTTGCCGCAGTTTACCGTTGCACGACAGAGAGAATAGTTGGGGTCGTGCTTGTTGAGCCAATAATATTCGTCAAGCACCGATACACCGGGCGTTTCGATAGAGGGAACGTCACGGAACGTATCCCACATTACCTCGAAATGATTATCCATTTCACGACCGCCACGCATATAGAAACCCTTTGTAATATCCTTGCGTCCGTCACAGCTTCCGCCTGCAAGCTCCAGTTTCTCAAGAAGGTGGATATGCTCGCCCTTCATCTGTCCGTCTCTTACAAGATAGAAGGCTGCCGTAAGTCCGGCAAGTCCCGTGCCAATGATATAAGCTGATTTTTTGTCGACATCCTTCGGCTTTTCGGGATGTGCGAATGCTTCATAAGTTCCTGCTGAGTAATACATAAAAACCTCCTGAAAATTTATTTTCTGTCCTTATTATATCCACATTTCCGACTTCTTTCAATAAACAAAAAAAGCGCCGTGCTAAAATCTTTAGCACAGCACTGCAAATTGTATAAATTTTTATCAAAACGGGCATTTTGATAAAACCGGCTCACAGCTTGAAACGATTCAACGCATCGGAAACGGAATCTTTTATAAGCAATGCGAGCTTATCTATTATCAGCCTCGGGTCTTCCTTCATATCGCCTTTTATCCAGTCAAGCATTATCCCTATGAACACATACGAATATATCCGTGCGATAAATTCCTTGTCCTCATCACGCACGGTTATTCCTTTCGACTGCTCATCTATTACTCCCATTATCAGACCGTCTGTGAGCGGTTTCAGATATTTTTCCACCTGCTCACGATCGACACAGCGGTAGACATTCATAACAAACGGTTTATTTGCAAGCACAGCCTCAAATATATTCAGAAAACCCTCCTGCCAGGTATCGTGGGTCTTCTTTTCTTCAAGTGCTTTTCTTGCGTCTTCAAGGCACGACCATTCCACAAGGTCGTAAATATCCTTAAAATGATAATAGAAGGTCATCCGGTTTATGCCGCAATCCTCGGTAATATCGTTTATAGTTATCTTGGTAAGCGGTTTTTTCAGAAGAAGATTTTTAAGCGACTGCTCGAGTGCCCTTTTAGTTACCTCAGACATTTTACCCTCCGGAGTATTACTTTCTGACGCAGTATACCGACAGTGAAATCCGTTCGTATCACGCAATTCTGTCTGATTATATTTTAGCACATTTTCATAAAATTTCAAGTAAAAGCTGGGTTTCTGTTTTTAATACGCTGTTATTTATACTGCGTCTTGCAGTGCGGATACCGTTTTGTACGGATTGCACCGGATAAACCGAAACGGACAGCTGTGAAGCTGTCCGTAAATCTTATCTGTAATTTTTAACGCTTATCGTCCTTTGACTTTCTGTTGCTGATGACCGAGCCTGCAATAATTCCTCCTACAAGGACTGCCGCACCTGCTGTGCTTAACACTATCCAGCCGGGGAATGCGTTGCTTTCCGCTGTCTGCCCTGCAATAAGTCCGTTCTGTACCATTTCTGCTCTTGCATTACTGCCGTTGTCAACGGGCGATTGAGCGGACGCATAAATGCTTACCGTGATTAATGTAGTTGCAAGTGCAGCTATTGTCGTGATTGTTTTTAATAGTTTTGTCATAATTTTCAGTCCTTTCATAGTTTTACGTTTCATTGATGTAATGTAAGGTGTATTTTCTTTCCTGATTTTAGTATATCACATAAAAACTGCAAGTCAATATTTATGACAAAACTGTAACTATTTTGTTACCGGTTTGTAACCTTTAGAATCATTCCGAAAGTGTGTATGTATCAAGAATAAAGCTTCCGCTTGCAACGTTGACATTAATATTTGCTTCGGCATTTCCGTATGAAATACTGCCGCTTCCTGTAAGTTTTTCATTTCTTCCGTCAAGACCGATTTTTATCGAACCCGAAGCAACGCTGTATGCTACTTGTGCCCCTGTGTCCTTTGGTACGGAGATATGCGCTTTTCCGCTTGCTACTTTTGCATCTATGCCTGTAATCTTTTCTGCACAGCCAAGCGTAAGCGAACCCGATGTAACATTTGTGTACAGTTCACCGCCGCCTGCATTCAGTGAAGTAATTTTACCGGAGGTAAGACTGTATTTGCTCTTTTCGCTTATGAATCCGTCAAGTGTAGTCTTACCGCTGAGTACCGATACATTTACATTTTTGTGTTTATGAGTTCTTGAAGATATATCAGCCGATCCCGATGATACATTAATATCAAAATTTTCTGCGGCAACACTTGAGTTTATCTTACCGCTGTATAACTGAATTTTTGTACTTTTTTCAGTATGCGGCATATCTCCCGACAGCGAGCCTGAAGCTACCGTTACATCTGCATTTTCAAGCGTACCGTTATCTCTGTAGCTTTCGGGAAAAGATATTTCTATCTTTGTCGGAACGCTTGCAAGTGTAAAGAGTGAAAAGAATGAAAATCCTGATTTTTCTTTAATGTTAAGCGTACCGTCAGTGATATTACATTCTATTTTCTTGTTTTTATCCACCGTAACATAGCTTACCTTTACCTCGTTACCGCTGTTGTATGAAATATTTGCATTTGCACTGAGTACGCTTATATCAAGTCCTGAAAAGGTATCTGTAAAAGTAAACTCCTGCTTTTCTGAGTTTTTGTCGATTATGTTATTCATATACTTCTCTCCTTCAAGCAATGTCGGCAATGCCGTAACTGCACAGCCCAAAATTCCTAATGCCAGCAAAACGGCTGATATTATCAGTATTATCTTTTTCATCAGAAACCTGCCTTTCTGCCTGCAAACGCTCTTACATGAAGTCTTGCTACCGCTTTTATCACACCTGCAAAACCTTTTATAACGTTTGGCGTGAACGCCGCCATAATTCCGCCGAGTCCAAGGATAACCATTCCTGCAAATACATTGAACATTCTGCCGAACAGAAGTGCCGTAACACTGTCAGAAACAAATGGCAGCATAACGGAAATGATACTTGCCACACCGGAAACAATAAAAGCAAACGCTACCGCAATATAAACTATAACAAGTGATGCCAACGTAGGCAATGCCCAGTCAAGCACAAACAGATCAAGCAGTATAACACCTGTTATCATTCCGCCGCTGATCTTGCCTGTATTGCTGTCAACCTGATTTACCCCGGCAGTGATATTCTGCACATTGCTATTACTGCTTTGTACATTTTCCGAATTCTCCCCGACATACTCCTTTACTATCTCAACGGGATCGCCGAGCTTTGCGCATATCTCGCTTTCGGTTTCACCGTTTTCCTCTCCCTCAGAGAAATGACGTTCAAAATCCTCTGCCATATCCTCGAACCGTAAAGAACACCTTAACGCTTCTCTTTGCAGAGCCGCCATAAACTCTGCTTTAGTGTTGTAAGTCATAATTCAATTCCTTTCTTCAATCAATACCGAGTATCTTATTGACGGACTTATAAAAATCCGACCATTCGCTTATCTGTACCGACAGCTTCTTTCTGCCGATGTCGGTCAGCGAATAATACTTTCTTGAAGGACCCTCGCTTGATTCTACAAGATAGGAGGTGATGCACCCCTCGTCTTTAAGCCGTTTCATAAGCGGATAAATTGTTCCCTCTGTGATATGGATGCTCTCCGAAATTGCATTTACAAGCTCATAACCGTAGCAATCACGGTCTGACAGCAGAGCCAGTACGCACAGTTCCAGCGTTCCTCTTTTAAGTTGTGGATTCATACAACGCTCCTTTCTGTTTCGTTGTACTAAGTATAACACAATGTACCTTGCATTGCAAGGTAGCAAGCGTTAAATTATAGCCGAAATTATCGGCGGGATTTTGTGTATTCTGTACATAAGTATAAAACCGCCGTGCGAAACACGGCGGTTCCAGACTGTAGAAAAAGTCTGTTTTTCCAAAAAAAGTGCTTGTTCTCAATCCCTAACCCCAAACCCCTTCCCCGTGGGAAGGGGCTGAGTGTGGGGCTGCCGC
>OGYC01000510.1_pt1 | contig 41611 bp, 44 predicted proteins | sample 1576461 | NCBI WGS metagenome assembly OGYC01 (sample SAMEA3541569, study PRJEB24748) | human gut metagenome | biome: human gut; feature: human-associated habitat; material: faeces | place: China | collected 2012 | reverse complement strand
TTTTGACTTAAAAAATTCAGACGCGAATAACAAGCTACAATTTAACAAAAAAGTAGAACGCGTCTTGACAGCGGAGGCACTCCGCATTGAGCAAAACTTCTAATTTTAAAAATTCAGACGCGAATAATAAACTACAATTTAACAAAAAAGTAGAACGCGTCTTGACAGCGGAGGCACTCCGCCTTGAGCGAAACTTTTGACTTAAAAAATTCAGACGCGAATAACAAGCTACAATTTAACAAAAAAGTAAAACGCGTCTTGACAGCGGAGGCACTCCGCATTGAGCAAAACTTTTAATTTTCTTAGAAAAATATGTTAACTAATTGGTAGTTATTTTAACCACATTAACAAACTTTTTATAACCTACCACGAACAAGGCTCATTAAGCAATTTCGCTATGGGTTAGTACCCACAAATAATTTTATCACTATTTGTTTTATTAAACAACCTCGTTCATAATTTATTCACAATTTATTTCCTAATATATGGTATAATATAAAATAATCGACATAGAAAGGCAGGCGTAGTATGCTTAGGAATGAACCATTGCTCAACGCATTGCTCATCAATCTGCTTCTTGGAACTATCTGGCACTACGCCACATTCTTCCTTTGCATAAGTATTAAGATTGAGCATTTCGATTCGAAACGAGCAAGGTATCAACCACGAAAATGGGAGAAAAATGGTAAGTGGTATGCAGACCACCTCAAAATTAACAAGTGGAAGGATTTCTTACCACAGCATATTGGCAAAGACGGTTTCTCTAAAGACCATCTTGATGATGTTTCGATAGAATATCTTGATGAATTTATTTTAGAAACCTGTCGTGGAGAATGGAATCACATTGCAAACTGTTACTTTGCAGTTGTTCTTTTTATTATAAATCCTTTTTGGACAGCTTTTATATTGACAATACTTCTGTTTCTTGGGAACTTACCCTTTGCTATAATTCAACGCTATAATCGTTTCAGACTTGTAAAATTAAAAAATACACTTATCAAAAAGGCAGAACGAGCTAAAAAGCTTGAGGCTCGTAAAAAGTCTAAGACAAAGGAACAGGTTTCTATACAGGATTCTGATGGAGAGACTGTTTCAGGATAGAAAGGATAATTATGGATTGGTTTTTTGCGGAAAGCGTAGATGGCGAACATCTCATAACAGGCGAGGATGCTATTCATATTATAAAATCACTTCGTAAATCAGTTGGAGAGGCTGTAACACTTTGCGATAGTTCGGGCGTTGAACATAATTGTCTTATTGACAGAATAAATGATGAGGGCGTTTTTGTACACGAAATTTCTAAAACTGAATGTCAGAATGAACCTTCTGTTGAAGTAACACTATTTGCGGCACTTACTAAAGGTGATAAGCTTGAAACCGTTATTCAGAAATCTGTTGAGCTTGGTATAAGTCATATTGTACCGGTTCTTACAAGCAGATGCGTTTCAAGACCTGATGCAAAATCGGCAGCCAAAAAACAGGCTCGTTATCAGAAGATAGCACTTCAAGCGGCAATGCAGTCACGCAGAGCGATTATTCCAGATGTTAGCGAAATAATTACTCTCGAAAAAGCCTCAAAAATGCTTTCTGATTTTGATGTAGCGATATTCTTTTTTGAGGGTGGGGGAAAAAGCCTTAAAGAGATACTCTCATCACCCGCAAAGAAAATTGCGATTTTTACTGGCCCTGAGGGTGGATTTGAAGAGCGTGAGGTTGAGCTTCTTGCAGAAAATGGTGCAGTAGTCGCAACTCTTGGAAAAAGGATTCTTCGTGCAGAAACTGCACCAATAGTGGCTCTTGCGGCTATAATGTTTGAAACAGGCAATCTTGAATGACAAATATTGACAAAAGTCTAAATCATATTAAGCTTTTGAAGCTATTGCTTCAAGAGCTTTTTTGTTATTTATGGTGATTTTTCCGTAGCCTGTTGAAAGCAAGCCCTGCCTTGAAAATTCGTTTATGATTCGGCTTGCTGTTACTCTTGATACTGCAACAGCAGTCCCGATTTCTTCTTGCGTGGCAAAGACATAGCGGTTATCACCACGCTCCTCGGCAGATTCAAGCAAGAAATTTGCTATACGGCTTTCGGCGTCACGAAAGGTGATGCTATCTACTTGTAAGGATAACATTCTTATAGTCATTGCTTGAAGCTTTAAAAGCTCTAAGGCGATTTCTGGGTGTGTGCGGAAAGCGTTTTCGAGTATCTGTCTTGTTATTACAACAATTTCTGTTTTCTGCATAGCACTTGCACTCGATACCCTTGGCATACCGTCAAAGAATGCCGCCTCGCCTAAGATTGCTCCACGAGATATTATTGAGAGTGTTTTTTCCATACCGTTTTCGGAGGTCATATAAACTCTTACTTTACCACGCTTCAGATAAAAAAATAATTCTGCCTTTTCACCTTGAGAATATATTTCTTCTCCCTTTTCAAGCTTTTTGACAAAATTTATGCTTTCAAAAAGCTCTGTAAGGCTTTTTGGAAGTCCGTATGAATAGGTTTCTATATAATGATTCATTTTTTCCATTTGAAAATCAAACCTTTCCTTTTTTTATAATTCGGTGGTGGATTATGTTTTCTACTTAATTTAGATTAGGAGAAAATTGTGTGCTTGAATTGTAACATACTTTACATTCTTTTTCAAATTTATATGCGATAATTATACTACCTAATATAACTAAGGAGGTCATAAAAATGGGAATGACAATGTCACAAAAAGTCCTTGCCGCTCACGCAGGACTTAAAGAAGTTAAGGCGGGACAGCTTATCGAGGCAAAGCTCGACCTCGTTCTTGGAAACGATATAACTTCTCCTGTTGCAATCAATGTATTTGAGGGCTGTCAGGCTAATAGTGTTTTCGATAACACAAAGGTAGCTATGGTAATGGACCATTTCACACCAAATAAGGATATTAAGGCTGCTGCACAATGTCAACAGGTTCGCCAGTTTGCTGATAAATATGACATCAAGAATTACTTCGATGTCGGCGAAATGGGAATTGAACACGCTCTTCTCCCTGAAAAAGGTCTTGTAGGCCCTGGTAGCCTTGTAATCGGTGCAGACTCGCACACTTGTACATATGGTGCTTTAGGTGCTTTCTCAACAGGTGTAGGTTCAACAGATATGGCTGCTGGTATGATTAGTGGTAAGACTTGGTTCAAAGTTCCTGCTGCTATTAAGTTTAATCTTGTCGGTGAGCTGCCAAAGTGGGTAAGCGGTAAAGATGTTATTTTACACATTATCGGCGAAATCGGTGTTGATGGTGCTTTGTATAAGTCTATGGAATTTACTGGTGAGGGTGTTAAGAGCCTTTCTATGGACGACAGACTTTGTATAGCTAATATGGCTATTGAAGCTGGTGCAAAGAACGGAATTTTCCCAGTTGATGATATTACCCGTGAATATATCAAGGATAGATTTCAGGGTGAGCCTGTTGAGTTTTCAGCAGATGATGACGCTGTTTATGATGAAGAATATACAATCGACCTTTCAAAGCTTCGTCCAACAGTTGCGTTCCCACACCTTCCTGAGAATACAAGAACTGTTGATGAAATCGGCGATACAGAGGTTAAGATTGACCAAGCTGTTATCGGTTCTTGCACAAATGGACGAATCTCTGACCTTCGTGCTGCCGCTGAGGTACTCAAGGGCAAGCATATTGCAAAGGGAGTTCGTTGCATAGTTATCCCAGGAACACAGAATATCTGGCTTCAGGCTATGCATGAGGGCTTATTTGATATATTCATTCAGGCTGGAGCAGTAGTTTCTACACCAACCTGTGGTCCTTGTCTTGGCGGACATATGGGTATACTTGCTAAGGGTGAAAAGGCTGTTTCAACGACAAACAGAAACTTTGTTGGAAGAATGGGACACATTGAATCCGAAATTTATCTTGCAAGCCCTGCTGTTGCAGCTGCAAGTGCAGTTACAGGCTATATTACATCACCTGAAAAGCTCTGAGGAAAGGATTGAATATAAATGAAAGCACACGGAATAGTACACAAGTATGGAGATAATGTAGATACAGATGTTATCATTCCTGCAAGATATTTGAATACAGCCTCTCATAAAGAGCTTGCGGCTCACTGTATGGAGGATATTGATGCAGATTTCGTAAAGAATGTAAAGGAAGGCGATATTATTGTTGCCGAGAAGAACTTTGGTTGTGGCTCATCAAGAGAACACGCTCCAATAGCTATTAAGGCTTCTGGCATTTCTTGCGTTATTGCTTCAACTTTTGCAAGGATTTTCTATCGTAATTCTATCAATATTGGACTTCCAATTCTCGAATGTGATGAGGCAGCTCACGAGATTAAAAACGGCGATGAAATTGATATTGATTTTGATACAGGCGTTATCACAAATGTTACAACAGGTAAGACCTATCAAGCAGAGCCATTCCCTGAGTTTATTCAGAATATCATCAAGGACGGCGGACTTATTAACCATGTTACTAAGAAGTAATATATAGTCTTTAATAAAAAAAAACCGAGACTTTTATAGCCTCGGTTTTTATGTTTATGTTAAGTTTTATTTTCAGGTGTTTGAACAAGCTTTAAATTTTCAAATTTCGCTCCGTAATAATAATAGCTTTTCACAGTATTACGCATAATTGGACGCTTTAATGGTGCATTGCATCGGGTACAATGCCAAAAAATCTACACCTTAAAAATTAAAAATCATAAATTAGTATAAATTAGTATAATAAAGAAAATATGAGAAAATGGGAGTTATATATATTCAGAATTAAAAAAATCCAAAAAAGCCTTGACTTCGCTTTTTGTCTGTGATATTATCTATCTTGTGACTTGAGAAGGATACTATTCAGTATTCTCGAGAATATGCAAAATGTTTATGAAAACAGGAGGAAACGCTAATGTCAACTTATATGGCTAAGCCCGCTGAGATTGAACGCAAGTGGTACATCATTGATGCTGCTGGTAAGCCACTCGGACGCGTTGCTGTTCAGGCTGCTGACCTTCTTCGCGGTAAGCTTAAGACAACTTATACACCACATGTAGACTGTGGTGACCATGTTATCGTTATCAACTGCGATAAGGTTGTTCTCACAGGCAACAAGCTTCAGCAGAAGTATTATTATCGCCACACAGGCTATGTCGGCCACATGAAGGCTACTCGCTATGATACACTCATGGCTACTAAGCCAGAAAAGGCTGTTGAGCTTGCTATCTACGGTATGATTCCTAATAACACTATTGGCCGTGCTGCTATGACAAGACTTCGCCTTTATAATGGTGCAGACCATAAGCACGAGGCTCAAAAGCCTGAGATTTGGGATAAATAAGAAAGGAGGCAATATTTAAATGTACGATAAGACACCTTATTTTTACGGTACTGGTAGAAGAAAAAGCTCTGTTGCAAGAGTAAGACTTTATCAGGGTACAGGCAAAATCACAATTAACGACAGAGATATTGATGAATATTTCGGTCTTGAAACATTGAAGCTCATCGTTCGTCAGCCTCTCGTTCTTACAGAAACTGACGGCAAGTTCGATATCGTTTGCAGAGTTGCAGGCGGTGGCGTTTCTGGTCAGGCTGGTGCTATCCGTCACGGCGTAGCAAGAGCTCTTCTTCAATACGATAGTGAAGCACTTCGTCCAAAGCTTAAGAAGGCTGGCTTCCTCACTCGTGACCCAAGAATGAAAGAGCGTAAGAAATACGGTCTCAAGGCTGCTCGTAGAGCTCCACAGTTCTCAAAGAGATAATCAAATTTACGAAAAACAACGTATTTTCAGTACTTTTTGTGTGCATATATTGGATATGTTCAACACTTGTTCAACGTATGCGAGATAATAAGTATTTTGAATGCTCTGTCACATTGCGTGGCAGGGCATTTTTATTTTTCGGTAAGCTGTAGATCAAGTATATTTGCCATTTTGATTTTCTGACTTTGTAGCACATCAGCGTAAATATTCGCAGTAATCTCTACTCCACTGTGTCCAAGATGTTCTGATATCATTTTTAGTTCTACACCGCTGTTTAAAAGAATTGTTGCATTACAGTGACGTAATTTGTGAAGCGTCATATCTTCAAATTCAGTTCCTGCTGTAATTCTTCCAAGAGAATGATAGACAGAAGAACGATCACGATAGTTTCCTAAACCAGATGGGAAGACCATTTCGGGGTGAGTAAACTTCTTACCGAGAGTATCTTTCAAATTAGCACAATAGGCTTTCTGTTCTTTCAGAATATCAAAAGCAGTATCATTCATGCCGATCGTTCGGTAGGAACTGCTTGTTTTTGGTGTATCCAGGAACAGCCCATTCGGACCTTTTGCAAGTGTATGCCTGATATGAATAGAACTGTTCTCAAAGTCAATATCCTCCCAGCTCAGGGCAAGGCATTCTCCGATTCTTGTACCTGTAAACAACAAAAAAATAATAATTCGTTTTACGTCAGCATCTTTATCTGAGCCTTTGACCAGCTGTATGAATCGTATGGTTTCTTCGACAGTAAGAGAATATCGTTTTTTTGCCTTGTTTTTGTCTTTAGGAAGTATTACGTTGTGGCAAGGATTTTCTCGCAGAAACCCTTGTTCCAGACCACGCTTGAAAATAGACTGTACTACAATATAAACTTTTCGACAGGTCGAAGCACTCAGACCGTCTTTTGTGTGCAGCATTTTCAGATAATCTGTCAGCATTGGCGGAGTAAATTCTTTCAGCTTTTTATATCCAAGATATTCTTCAATATGGTTGTTGTACTGACTTTTGTAATTCATCGCTGTAACCGCTTTCAACTCAACTTCCGAGTAATTTGAAAAGTACCAGTTAGCCAATTCAGAGAACTTCATATTTTCATTATATTGTAAATAATAGCGGCACTTGTTTTCAAAATCAACTGCAAAGGCATACGCCAGCTTTTCAGCCTTTTTGTCGGAAATTCCCTCAGGTGGCTTGTAGGTTGTTGATCTGATGATCTGCTTTCTATCGGCATCTCTGCCTATAGAAACTCGAATAAGATAACTGCCGTTTCTTTTTGTAATATTAGCCATAATTATAGATCCTTTCATTTATATGCGGATTTGTCCGTGGACTTTGTGGATTTCCTGTACCTTCTTGTGCTTATCACCAATTAGCAGGAACATTATTTGTTAAACTTGCCTTAGAGATGACAATATCTTACCTTGAACTTTCTGGGTTTTGTGGGTTTTCTTCTGATTTATGTTCGTTCAGAATTTTTTCATCTTGTCCAGTACCCACTGATATGAAACTTTATCTTCATTGGAAAACACCTAAATCCAGTCAAGTGAAAATTTCTCTGCATGATGATATTCCACATTTGCAATATGGAAACGTTCATCAACATCAGTATCCTCAGGTAAAGGCTTGTACCGTTCCAACCAATCACGCATAAACCACAGATAATCGTGTATAGTCTGCCATGCCTCTTTTTCCCATTTTTCAAAGCGTTCACACTTTTTTCTGCATATCTCACGAAGTTCAGCACTTTCGTTGTAAGTTGGTTTATAGGGAGTTTTCTGTTTTCCGAACGCAATACCCAGCTGAAAATCATCGTTCAGCTTTCTTTCGGCATCAAAAGCCGACAGATCAAAAAGTGCCATAACAAAGCCCAAAACATCATAATGTACATTGCAGGTAAAGCAATGAAATGCGTTGGGATAGATATGTGCTGACGGGTGATGATCGTCATGGAACGGACAAAGACAGGTATTATTTCGCTTGATCTCAATGCCGTAATACTCTGCCACTGTCCGTATATCCAGAAGATTTCTGATTTTCTAAAAGCAGTTCATCACGCAAAGAGATGAACCAGATCTTCTTTATTCACAAGGATTTTTCCACGTTTGCCCTGCCCTGTGCGGATATACTTTACTTTTCCCTGTGCCACAAGCTGACGGACTGTGTGTTCACTAAGTCCCTTGACAGCCTCCGTACACTCCTTGATTGTGAGCATCTCAACGGGTTTCGTCTTGGTTTCTGCGACAGCTTCCCCATCCGTAAGCTGAATGAGTAATGCCATAATGTCATCAACGATCGCATTTTTTCTTTCCTGTGTCATAATAATATATCTCCTTATTCCAATTCATGATTTTTCGTATTTGATTTGTATCTGCGGAATTCCTCTGAAAGTCCATTGCCTGCAATAAAGGATCTTGCTTTCTGCAAATCAGATGCTAACTGTTCCTTTTCAGAGATCTCCTTTGCATGCTTTATCAATGTTTTCGCAGACATCGTTGCAGGTTTTCTGTATTCGGCAAGTTCAGCAGCCTGTTGATCTACAGTGCTTTTCAGTGCTACGTTTTCTTCGCTGAGCTTTTTGTTCTCGGCAGACAGTTTTCTGGTCTGCTTTACGCTGACTACCTCTTTTTCAGCAAGAGCGTAAAGTTTGTCGTAATCGTCTTTATCAACTGTGACCTTATTCCCGAAAATGCTAGGTTTCACTTCAATCTTTCTAATGTCAAGTAGCTGAATCTTTTTCCTGTTTGCCTTTTCAAGCATTGCATTAGTTTTAGCAAGCTCAAAGGAAATAGCTTTGTTTTGGCTTTTGAGTTGAGTATTTTCAACCTCAAGCTGATCTGCTTCCTGCCTTGTAGATTTGTATTCTTTTACCAACATAGAACCTCTTGACTTTTCAGGCTCTAACGGTTTAATGCCATGTGCAAGGCATATCTGATTCAACACTTCAATTTCTGATGCTCTCCATCTTGCAATTGCTCCCTTGCCCTCACCGAATCCCATTTCTTTGAGAGCCTGAGCAATGCCATTCTGCGTATCCTGTCCACGTTTGTAATGCCCGACAGGAACATAGTCAATATGCAGATGCGGTGTAGCTTCGTCCATGTGCAAGACAGCATTGAATACCACAAAGTTTGGATTACGTTTCTGATACCCTGCCATGTACTCTTTCAGGCAATCTGCCACAAGCTGTGCATCTTCTGTATCAACTCCGGAATCTTCTTTTCTGCCGATCTGCACGACATCTTCATAGAAGCTTTTGCGTTTGTCGGCAGCTGTTACAACGGAATTAGAGGGCTTCCGATGGAATAGAGATTCATAGTAGCTGCAATGGATTCTTCTGTCGTTGCGTTTTTGTCGGGTATTGTATCGTCTGGTTGATTCCGCAAACAAATGCTCATACACGCAACCGATGTCTTTCCTGATGAATGTAATGTTATCTTTCAAGCGGTTGCGGTCTACGTTATCTGCAATAAATAAGCGGTTATTGTGCGTCAGAGAACCTTTGCCCTGACAAAATGAAATACGTTTTTCTTTCATCTGTATATGGCGGGAAACTCTTTTGAAAAAGCGTTATCCCTCCATGCCTCCTTTCCCAAAACTGACGTTGCCGAACAATCCGAGGATTGCGGCAACCGGTTTCAGACTATCGCTGAAACTACGGTGCGAAGCACCGATTTACAACAGGCTATGCCTATTGTAACGCCATAGTATATGTGACAGCCCTTGAATAGGTCTATCACATATACAGGCGCTCTGCCGAGGGCTTTCGCTGACAAGGTCAGCGATTATCAGACGGTTTTTCAAATACTTTCGGATTGACATAAACATAAACCGCTGATTTGTGGTTACCAGTTTCTCTCTCATCAAGAGCAACATAACCGTATTCTTCAAGCAGTTTCAGTGCCTTGTAGAAATCATCAGATTCTGCAAAAATTTTATTTCGGCACTTCTTTAACAATGCCGATTGGAAACCCTCTTTGATCTGCTTTGCTTTGATGATTTCCAGAGCCTTTTCTGCTTTCAGAATTTCCTGATCCACTCCGATGATGTTGAATGCGTAGATTGCCTGTTCTTTGTAATAATCTGCAATATCGATTGCATTGCAAAGTGTATCTGCACTGACAAGAACATTTTCAGGGTTTTCATTTTTCAATACGCATTTTACACAATGGATAACACAGCACAGACGAAGTATCTGCCCATGGTATTTTCCGCCCCAGTCTTTGCAGTTTACAAACTCTGTCAACTGAATTTTCTCAATATAGTGGTTGTAGTAATCAATGAAATTTTGTTGTGCAGTTTCATCAAATTTCAGAAATTTTTCGTTTGTAGAACCGGCATTGAATTTTCTTGTGAGAAGAATATCGATCAGCCTGTTGTAGCTGTCAACTATGACAGGGGCAATTGCTTTGGAATCATATCGTCTTGTGCCGACTTTGCTCTTTGGGAAACAGTAGAAAAATCTTGCAAGAAGTCCGCTGTTTCGGAATACAGGATTGGAAACCATGTTTTCCCACAAATAAGGTTGACCTGCAAGACTGATCGACAGACATGGAGTAGGTATCTGTATGGTCTCTTTTGTCGCTCTATCACAGAAGAAACTTTCACCGCTCCACGCTTTCAGAATCATATCCATATTCGGCATACTGTTGTTGGAGTATCGCCCTGCGAAGTTTCCGAGCATTCCAGCCTCATCTGAGATCATCAGCAACGAACGGTTTCTTCCCATAAGCTGAATCAACGACTCAGGAGTAATATCATCTACAGCAATTCGTCTTCTGCCTACAGTTCCCATTTGCTCTGCCTGCGTTCTAAGCTTTGCAATCTGGTCAACAACGTCCTTGCTTCCCTCTTTTTCAAGCTTATCGGCTTCAAGAAGCAGTTTCTTTTTTACAGCTTCAGCCTTGTGAAACTCTTCAGTGTGTTCCAGATTATATTGCATTTCAAAATCGACAAACGGCTTTTTTATGAACTTTACCACAGGTGATTTGCGTTCTGAGGGTTCTGCCACAATGAAACTGTAAATCATAGGCGGTTCGGAATGATCGGGTTTTCCCTGCATTCTGTACACACCTGTAAAGCAGTAACTTACTGCCGATAACATAGAGGTTGCAGCCATTGCCGTGTCTGTTCCAGTTGTTTCAGCGATTCCTGTTACCATTTCACGAAGAATCGGCGGCAGTGCTTTGATCGGGAAATTCCTCTGAGGTGAATCTTCACGAAGCGGAATCATGGGATTAAACTCTGGCGGAAGACTTGGAATGGAGTCTTTCTCTGACATTTTGTCGCTCCTTTTCATATGTGAATTTCAGAGAAAGTATTGCATTTTGAATCTGAATATGGCATAATAATGTTAAAGATAATTAGAATATAATCAAAATTGCGTTTATCTTTCTCTATTTGTTATTATATTGCGTTTAAATGCAATTGTCAAGAGAGCATCTTAAAATAGTTGCACTAAAATGCAATGTTTGTCGTATCTTACAAAAATTAAGGAGAATGTTTGTCTATGTTTTGGGAGAAGTTTCAATATCTATCAGAAATAAAAGGAATAAAACCCCATGCGGTTCTTAAAGAACTTGAAATTTCATCAGGTTCTGCGAACAACTGGAAAAAAGGAACTATCCCGAACGGAGAAATATTAAAGAAAATAGCAGATTACTTTGAGGTATCAATAGATTCGCTTCTTGATTTTGATGAAAATGTGTCTGTAAGACTTAGTAGTAAAAAATCTGTTTTAAAAAAACTTACTGCCATTCCGCAAAGATTCAACAGTCTTAAAGCCGTTGTGGAAACCACCGATGAGCAAAAACTTGCCATTGCCAAATATGTGGGATGCCCAATATGGTGGCTCGTGAATGAGCAGAACATAAAATTTGATCCGAAAGACACTTCTCCTGAATCAGATAACAGCGTTTTATTTATGATTCTGGATATTATGGACGGTTGTGCTGACAACGATATTGACAAAGCAATGCAGATTCAGCTTTCCAGAGTGGTGTTATATCATCTAAATGAAAAAGGATTCGGAACGGAAAAGCTGACCATTCTTTCAGGTATCGATCAGAAAAAACTTCATTTTATTCTTACCGGAGAGGAAAACAGGGATTCTTCTCTCAATTATGGTTTCAACTTTTCAGATCTCGTTTATCTGAAAAGCGTTACAGGGATCGATTACCCTTACTTGTTTGCTGGTATGTAAGAAAGTACACAAAACCCACGAAGTACGGGGACAAATATTACAATTTGAATAAAACTCAATTCATGCCTAAATGTATATATAAATTTTTGAGAGGTACAACATGCGATATATCGGCGGAAAGAGCCTTTTGTTAAATAATATCAATAATGTTATAACGTCTGAAATACCGGAAGTTTCATCGGTGGTGGACTTATTTGCAGGTTCAGGCATAGTTTCGAATAATTTCAAGTCTAAGGGGTACAGAACTGTTAGCAATGATTACCTGTACTTCAGCTATGTGCTGTCAAGATCATCTATTATGTTGAACAGAAAACCCACTTTCAAAAAGTTCGGTATAGATAATCCTATAAAGTATCTGAATAAATTGACTTTTGTAGATACAGATTTTGAAATTGACCAATGTTTTATTTACAATAATTATAGTCCTGTCGGGCAGTGTGAAAGAATGTACTTTCAGCCCGAAAATGCATTGAAAATAGATATTATCAGACTTACCATCGAAAAATGGTACACTGAAGAACTAATTACAGAAAACGAATACTTTTATCTGCTGTCATCACTTATTAACGCTGTTCCGTTTGTTTCAAACATAACCGGTGTTTACGCTGCTTATCTTAAATTCTGGGACAAGCGTACATACAAAACGCTCGAACTGACAGAACCCATTATCGCAAACAACGGAAAGAAAAACGAATGCTATAATTCAGATTTCACCGAATTATTGTCAAAGAAGTGTGACCTGCTGTATGCCGATCCCCCGTATAATTCAAGGGAGTATCTGCCCAATTATCACATTCTTGAAACAATTGCAAGATATGATTATCCTGAAATATATGGCGTAACAGGAATGCGAAATTATGATAATCAAAAATCTGTATTTTGCAAGAAAAGCACTGTTGCGTCTGCTTTTGAAACAATGATAAGAGATTGTCAAAGCAAATACATACTTATAAGCTATAATAACGAAGCTTTACTGTCAACCGAAGCACTCTCTGATATTTGCAGGCGTTATGCAATAGGTGACAGTTTTAAGCTGTTTGAGTTTAGTTATCGAAGATATAAGAACAAGATTCCGAATAATACAGCAGGACTTAAAGAACAGTTATACCTTTTGAGGAGGCATTGATATGGCTGTTAAAGCACCATTTAATTATATAGGTAACAAATACAGGATAATAAACTCTATTCAGGAGTATTTCCCCGAAGAAATTGATACTTTTGTTGATATTTTTTGCGGTGGCTGTGATGTCAGCATCAATACACAGGCTAATACCATTTATGCTAATGATATTAACTATCACGTTATTGGTATTCTTGAAGAATTTCAGAAACATGACATTGAATATATCCTTGACTATATTGATGATACAATAGAAAAATGGCAGTTAAGCAAGACAAATGAAGAAGCGTATAAGTCTTTTAGAAACTATTATAACCACACTAAAAATCCGCTTGATTTATATGTGCTTATGTGTTATAGCTTTAATTATCAATTCAGATTTAACGGTAATCATGATTATAACAATCCATTTGGAAGAAATAGAAGTAGCTTTAATGAAGTAATGCGTAACAATTTAATTTTATTTAAACAACAAATAGAGGATATTCATTTTTCAGCATGTGACTTTTGCGATTTTGATTATGATATTCTCAATACCGGAGATTTTATTTATGCCGATCCGCCATATTTACTTACCTGCGGAAGTTATAATGACGGAAAAAGAGGTTTCAGAGGCTGGACGAAAAAAGACGATCTTGATCTCATGCAGATCCTTACAGAGCTTTCAGAGCGTGGAGTGAATTTTGCTTTATCGAACGTAATTGAACATAAAGGCAGCACCAACGATGCTTTGATAGGGTGGATAACTTACAATGGTTATAATGTACACGGCATAAACTTCAATTATCATAATTGCAATTATCATACAAACAATCGAAAAAATGTTACCAAAGAAGTTTTGATAACTAACTACTGATCGGAGGCTAATATGGCTGAAAGAACTTTTGGCTGGGTGCAGGAAGCGTACACAATATCAAATCTTAAAAATGTTGTAAGAGTATTTGTTCTTGATTCAACTATCAACAAACTTCTTAGAGAGGATAAAATTCCGAGACTTATCTCAGATGAATATCATAAAGATGAGATGATAAAGCTTCTCAGCATGGATAAAATGGAAATACCATATACCCTTCTTAAAGGAAAAGGCACTCCAAAGGGATTTACTCGCACCAATTCTCCGTGTTCAGGTATCATTCAAGCTGTGCTTCCTGGACAAAGGAAGGAATATCAAAGTGACTGGCCCGCTGACTCTTTTCTCAGGTGGGCTGTAAGCATCGGTTTTCTGAATTATAATCGTGAGAAGGATACTTGTAGTATCAGCGAGCTTGGAAATAAATATGCCGTTTCAGCTGATGGCAGTAAGGAGGAAAAGAAAATACTGACCGAGGCATTTTTGTCATATCCGCCTGTTTGTCGTATTCTCAGTTTACTTGAAAGCGGAAAAAGCTTGACCAAGTTTGAGATAGGTTGTCAGCTTGGATTTGTGGGCGAAGCCGGATTTACCTCGATTCCTCAAAACCTTATTTTACAAGGACTTAGTGCTGCCACAACATCTGATGAAAGAAATAAACTTTTATCAGACACCGAAGGAACATCAGATAAATATGTCCGTACTATCTGTGCATGGTTGAAAAGTGTACGCTGGGTCATGCAGGTATCAAAAGAGGTAACAGCGGATCTTGGCTATATGACATATACCGACACCATAGCACAGTCTTATCAGATAACTCTTGAAGGAAAGAAGATACTGAAATATGCTACCGGCGCATCAAAGTACAAGCGTATTGATAAAAGAGTAATGTGGGATATGCTTGCAACCAAACCTTCTGACAGGAATTATCTTCGCAACAGAAGAACATACTTGCTAAAGTATCTTTCAACTGCATATCGCAGTTTAGATGAGGTTGTCACTCATTTACAGACCAAAGGAATGACTGAGAATAAAGGAACTATTTCCGATGATATTCAGGGGTTAATCAATATTGGTATCAATGTCAATAAGAACGGAAACACTTTCAAGATAATGGACAGTATTGTTGGACTTGAAATTCCGGATAGCGTGAAATCAGTAGCTGCTACTAAATCTGATCTGTCATTACTCAAAGACGATATACGAAAGAAGCTCAATCATATCAATCACAAGTATCTTGTACTTATCGACCTCGGTTTTGACGGAACTGCTGACAGAGATTATGAACTACAAACTGCAGATTTGCTGACAAGTGAGTTAGCGTTCAAGGGTGCAAGACTCGGCGATACACGCAAGCCTGATGTATGTGTTTACCACGACAAAAATGGTCTTATTATTGATAACAAAGCTTATGGTAAAGGCTATTCTTTGCCTATAAAGCAGGCAGACGAAATGTTCAGGTACATCGAAGAAAATCAGAAACGTGATAAGGCTCTTAACCATAATGAATGGTGGACTATCTTTGACGATGCAGTTAGCAAGTTCAATTTTGCGTTTGTTTCGGGAGAATTCACTGGAGGTTTCAAAGACAGACTTGAAAATATCAGCAGAAGATCACATACAAATGGTGCTGCTATCAACTCTGTTAATCTTTTGCTTCTGGCAGAAGAAATAAAATCTGGCAGGCTCAGTTATGGGGAGGCTTTTGCTAAGTTTGAGTATAATGATGAGATTAGAATATAAGGGAGATTGAGAGTATGTCATATACCTTTTTAGACCTTGCTGTAGAAGTAATTAAAATGCAGAACAAGCCGATGTCTGTTTACGAAATATGGAATAAAGCCGTTGAACATGATCTGCATAAAAAGCTACCCAAATACGGCAAGACACCTGAGCAGACACTTGGAGCAAGAATATATGTCAGCATAAAGCAAGGCGGCGATGATAACCCATTTATTCAGTTTTCAAAAAGACCAGCGCTGTTCTTTTTAAAGGAACTAACCGCACCTTCAACCCCAGTGCCAGAACCTGTTGCCGAGGAAAAGCCTTCATATAAGGAAAGAGATTTACATAAAATACTGTCATCGTTTGTGTTCTCAGATTCACATTTTAAAAGTTATACTAAGACAATATATCATGAAGCATCAAACAAAAAGAAAAAAGGAAAGAACGAGTGGCTGCACCCTGATATTGTAGGTATTCGCTACCCATTTGATGATTTTTGTGAAGATACTCGGCATCTGATGAATGCTATGGCACATAGCAAATGCAAAATCTTTTCATTTGAATTAAAGCGTTCTATTGACTTTTCCACTTTACGAGAGTATTTCTTTCAGGCAGTATCAAATTCAAGTTGGGCAAATGAAGGGTATCTTGTAGCGCTTAAGTACGATCAGGATCCTGATTTCATGGACGAACTCAGAAGGCTGAATAGTGCTTTTGGAATAGGTTTTATAAAACTAAACATCGAGGATTATACTCAAAGTGAAATACTGCTATCAGCAAAAGAAAATGAGCTTGATTGGAATACAATTGATCGTTTGTGCGAAGAAAATCCTGATTTTAAGGCTTTCATAAACACTATAACATCAGATTTGGTAGTCGATAAGATGCGTAATTCTAATGATTTTGATACGGTATTCTCTACCGATGAAGAGTTTCAGGAATACGTCAAGGAGAAACATATTGGATAACGGTTTATTTGCTAAGAATATGATAAATATTATAAATAATATCTTTGGTTTTGAAAAAAGAAACCCTTTCGTTGATGCAGCCGATATTCTATATCGATCTGAGTTTAATGAAGAAAGTTTTTTAATTACATTACAAAAAACAATTCCATATAGTATTACTAATATACAGCAAGAGCTAATATGTATATTTTACGATTTAATTAACACTGAGCCTTGCTATTATTGGAATAAAGATGTTTTAATTCAAACAATTGATAATCTCAGTGATTTAGTTAAAAACAATTCATCTGTACTAATTGATGATGAGATGTTAGAACTATATATTATCGCATACAATGCCTACACTCAAATTACAAGCGTGATAAATGATTTATCAGGACTGAATGATAGGGCACCGATCAAGAATAGACAGTATCGCTTGCCAACCTACGTATCCATTGTAGAAAGTTGCTTGACTAATCTATATCGTTTTATTACTCTGCTTATCAATCAAACAACAGCAAAAGACTATCATTCAAATTATAAGTTAAAACCACTTACTGATATATTGAATAAATTTGGATATGATAAGCTCACGAAAAAGGTAGATATTAACATTAGAAACGCTATAAACCATGGAGGCATTCTTTTCTTGGAGGACGGAGAAAAGATAGTTTTTCATTTCAATGAAAATGGGCGAAATGTATCTAAGACTAAAACAACTTATGAATTAGATCAGCTGATTAATGACGTTTACGACACTTCAAGTGCAATCTTGCTTGGAATCACCATATTTTTGAATCAAAACTGGAACCTATTAAATAAATCTGTTTTTAATAATCAATTTTTATCATTTCATTTATTAGGAATGAAACTTAGCATTCCAACGATACGTTGTAGAGATATCAGTGAAGTAGAGCAGCCCAATCAATTAAATGCTGAATTCAGTATAGCCAATACAGACCGCACATATATTTTGCGTTTGGCAGTAATGCTCGCAATATTAATTTATTCCCAAAACAGTAATTATGCGAAATATTATATATCATTTAGTAACGATAGATTAATGACAAGTTGGATACGTTTTACTAATGAGCAGTTATCTGATCTTTTAAGTAATAATCGTGAATTGACAGAAATAACTGGCGAAATAATTGGAAATAAAGAAGCACTGATATTTGATGCGTCTACTGAACCAATAAATATGCAAGAAATAAAATACCATAGATTTCCTAATTATCAATGTGATCGATATAGGATTAATAATATAGCAGATGCCAGTACAGTAGATAGGAAAAGGCTGAGATGTAATCTTTTTATAGGTGATACTTCAGACAAAGAATCTATACTAAGGATTATTGCCGAGAGTATTGAATTGGTAAAAATAGTTAAAAATGTTGATTCGCCTACTATACACCATAAATTTGGTAATATGGAAGCTGACTCAATCTACATGAATGTTTATCGCTTTGATACAAGAAAGGATAAAAGTATAAGCTTAAACAACGAAAACTTTGTATGTTTTGTTGATTATAATTTGACAGGCGAAACAACACTATTACATGGAGGCTTTTTTAAAAGTACATGGGATCAGTTAAGTCATGAAAAAATTGGCAAATTGCAAGTTGCTTGGCGAGAAAGAAAATATCAAACTATACATAAAAAGAAAATAGGAGTAAATGAGCTATGCCCCTGTGGCAGTGGAAAAAAATTCAAAAAATGCTGTAGAGGTAAAGGAATATATGATTAAAAACGGCTGCACCCGAAGGCACAGCCATAAAAGATCAAATATAAACCATACACTCAAACACCAGTTCTTTTGCCATATAGTAGAAACAGTTTTCAAGCCCTGTCCGCTTATCGGCATCATCGACAGCAACAGCAGTCCGATGTTCTTGGTCAGACTCCTTCAAGAGCTGAATCTGATGATTCAGAGCATAATGTACTCTGGCTTCAAGGTTATTAAAGGTAATCGATGATACTGCCGTCATTGACAAGCCTGAGGAGTCTATCAGTACAATGAATATATGACTAATGAGCTGATAAGTTATCATGTTTGCGTTAAGCTTTAATATGGAAACAGACTTATTCGTCTTAGGATTGATCGCAGTCTGAATACTTTTGAAAATGCTCATGGTAGTTACCTCCGTAAATTTTTATGAAGTGTCAGAATAAACAGATTTTTGCAAGATGTTCTGTTCAACGCTTGTTCAACAAACTTGTTAAAAGCTATCTGTATATACTCTATAAAATGAAAAAAGCACTTTTGCAAATCTGCGAAAAGTACCTGTTTTACGTTGCTTTTTGAATTTTAGAAAAATCCAAGAAAATAAATCCGCCCAACTCAAAGAGATAATCAGAAGCTTGGAATATTATATTTCAGAATTTTATTTATCAACTTTGTTGAATTTATATTAGTCTTATTAAAGCTCTCTGCTTCGGCAGAGAGCTTTTTGCGTTTCAAATTTTATAAATAAAAAACCTCCGAACCTAAGTTAAAACAGGTTCGGAGGTTTGCTTTATCTGAGAATAATTTTATCTAAACTAAAATTATTCGCTATCAAGCTTTAAAACTGCCATAAATGCGTCTTGAGGAACTTCTACACTTCCAAGCTGACGCATACGCTTTTTACCTTCTTTTTGCTTTTCAAGAAGCTTTTTCTTTCGGGTAATATCACCGCCATAGCACTTTGCAAGAACATCTTTACGCATTGCCTTAACAGTTTCTCTTGCAATAATCTTTCCACCAATACAAGCTTGAATTGGTACTTCAAAAAGCTGGCGTGGTATTTTCTCTTTTAGCTTTTCAGCCATTTTTCTTGCTCGACCATATGCCTTATCAGCGTGTATTATAAATGAAAGTGCGTCAACAACATCGCCATTAAGCATAATATCAAGCTTAACGAGCTGAGATTCAGAATAGCCTTTCAATTCATAGTCAAACGAAGCATAGCCTCTTGTACGAGATTTAAGTGTATCGAAAAAGTCATAGATAATTTCTGCGAGTGGCAATTCATAGTGTATGTCAACTCTATCATCATCAAGATAGTTCATATCCTTAAATACACCACGCCTATCCTGACAAAGCTCCATAATATTTCCGACATACTCTGACGGAGCATAAATATGCGCATTTGCAATAGGTTCTTCTGCTTTTGCTATAAGTGATGGGTCTGGGTAGTTTGTAGGGTTGTCTATCATATGAACAGTGCCATCATTCATTGTTATTCTATAAATAACGCTTGGTGCTGTTGTAACAAGGTCGAGATTATATTCACGCTCTAAACGCTCTTGAATGATTTCCATATGAAGAAGTCCAAGGAAACCACAACGAAAGCCAAAGCCCAAAGCAACAGATGTTTCAGGCTCAAATGAGAGTGCCGCATCATTAAGCTCAAGCTTTTCAAGAGCATCACGAAGGTCGCCATATTTTGCGCCATCGGCTGGATAAATACCGCAGAAAACCATTGGCTGAACTGCTCTATATCCTGGAAGTGCTTCCTTTGCAGGATTTTCTTTAGTTGTAACAGTATCGCCAACACGAGCCTCACTTACAGTTTTAATTGATGCTGCAATATATCCAACCTCGCCCGCATAAAGTGTTCCAGCAGGTTCAAGGCTTGTGGCTCTCATAAATCCACATTCAACAACAGTAAATTCTGAGCCTGTACTCATCATTTTTATTGTATCTCCAACCTTAACTTGACCTTCCATAAGTCTGACATATATAATAACGCCCTTATAGCTGTCATAGTATGAATCGAAAATCAAGGCTTTAAGTGGAGCATCATTATCACCTGATGGAGCAGGAATATCTGAAACTATTCTCTCCATAACTTCATGAATATTTATACCAGCCTTTGCTGAAACCCTTGGAGCATCTTCTGCTGGAATACCAATAACATCTTCAATTTCTTTACATACTCTGTCTGGGTCTGCACTTGGCAGGTCTATTTTATTTATAACTGGTACAATTTCAAGCCCTGCATCAACTGCAAGATAAGTATTTGCAAGAGTTTGAGCTTCTATGCCTTGTGATGCGTCAACAACAAGAACCGCTCCCTCACAAGCTGCCAATGAGCGTGAAACCTCATAGTTGAAGTCAACATGGCCTGGAGTATCAATCAAATTGAAAATATATTCTTCACCATCATCAGCTTTATAAAGAAGTGTTACAGCACGAGCCTTGATAGTAATTCCTCTCTCACGCTCAAGCTCCATATTATCGAGGAGCTGGTCTTCCATATCACGAATTGCAACAGACTGAGTCTGCTCAAGTATTCTATCAGCAAGTGTACTTTTTCCGTGGTCTATATGTGCTATTATACTAAAATTACGAATTTTGCTTCTGTCGAAAGCCATTTATATAACATTCCTTTCGTAAGGATTTTATGCTTAGTAAGCTATACATTTTTATTATAACACGCAAATGCCTATGATGTAAAGAATTGCATATTATAATTTGGTTTATAAACTATAAAATAGAAATATAATAGCTTTCTTTTGTGATTTATTACAAATTTCTCACTTTTTCACTTGAAATATATGCGTATTATGGTAAAATAAGAGCAACAGCTCTATACCTAAAATTTCAGAAGGGAATGAACGCTTTGAACGATTTTACTTATCAGAATAAAACTAAAATAGTGTTTGGGAAAAATTCGGAAAATCAACTTCCGCAACTTATAAAGAAATATGGCTCTAAAATTCTGCTTGTTTATGGTGGAGAAAGCATAAAGGAAATCGGACTTTATGATAAAGTCACAGCTATGCTCAATGAAAACCAGATTGAATATTTCGAGCTTTCTGGAATAGTACCAAATCCAAGACTTAGAAAGGTCTATGAAGGAATAGATATTTGCCGACAGCAAAATATTGAATTTATACTTGCTGTTGGTGGCGGCAGTGTAATTGATACTGCAAAAGCTGTTGCTCTTGGATTTTCATATGAAGGTGATGTCTGGGATTTCTTTGAAAACAGAAATGAGCCTGAAGCTTGCCTCCCTGTTGGTGTGGTGCTTACTATACCTGCTGCAGGAAGTGAATCAAGTGAAAATCTTGTTATAACTAAAGAAGATGGACTTCTGAAGCGTGGCTATGGCAGTGAAAAGCTTCGTCCGCAGTTTGCAATTATGAATCCTGAAACAACTTATTCTCTACCATTCTATCAAACAGCTTGTGGAATATCAGATATGCTTGCACATATAATGGAACGCTATTTCACAAAGACAGAGCATGTTGATGTAAGCGACAGACTTTGTGAAGGTCTTATGCGAGCAATAATATCTAATGCAAAGCTTGTAAAACAAGACCCAGAGAATTATGACGCAAGAGCCGAAATAATGTGGGCGGGAACTCTCGCACACAGTGGCTTAATTGGTATGGGCAGAGAGGAAGACTGGGGTTCTCACGCAATAGAACACGAACTTTCTGCAATTTATGATATTGCACACGGTGCCGGACTTTCAATAATATTTCCAGCGTGGATGAAGCATGTATACAGAGAAAATGAAGAACGCTTTGTTCAATTTGCACAGAGAGTTATGAATGTTGAATTGCCTAATTCAATGGTTTATGAAACTATAATGGAGGGCATTTCCCGACTTGAGTGCTTCTATACATCTCTTGGACTTCCGACAAGACTTTCAGCAGTCGGAATAGATAGTTCACACCTTGAAGAAATGGCTAAAAAAGCTAATTCATGCGGAAACTTCAAGAAGCTTGATGCAAGCGATATTTATAAGATTTACAAATTAGCACTTGATTAAGGAATGATTAAAAATGAAAAAAATTTGTGTATTTGATTTGGACGGAACTCTCGTAAACTCACTCTATGACCTCGCCGACGCTATGAATTATGCTCTTGTAAAAAATGGCTTTGAGCCACACGAAAGAGAAAAATATCGTTTTATGGTCGGTAACGGAATTTCAACTTTAGCAGATAGAGCAATGGTTATTCCGAAGGGAATGGCAACTGATGAGCAGAAAAAACAGGTTCTTGCTGATTTTAACGAATATTATACTAAACACAGCCTTGATAAAACTGTACCATATGATGGTATAACAGAGTTGCTCACAAAATTAGACGAGCTTTCAATCAAATATGCGATTATGTCAAACAAGCCTGATAAATTCACAAAATCTATTGCCGCAAAGCTTTTCCCTGATAATAAATTTGCGGCGGCTTGGGGACAGCAACCTGATTTTGAGAGAAAGCCTTGTCCTGACGCATTGCTTGCAATGCTTGCAGAGCTTGGTTTTGATAAGAGCGATTGCTTATATATAGGCGATAGCAATGTTGATGTCCAAACTGCGAAAAATGCCGAAATAGATTTCTGCGGTGTAAATTGGGGCTTCCGTCCCGAAAGTGAGCTTATCGCAGAGGGTGCAACATTTATCGCAAAGACTGCCGAGGATATTCTAACAAGACTGTAGATTACAAAATTAGCCTGTTCAAGATAAGTAAATCGGTATCTGTGGAGGTAAAAATGATAAATAGAGATAATCCATCGTTAGAATATATAAAAAGCAAAGCGAACGAAATTCCTAAATTCAAAAAAACTATTGGCATTATTGAAAAAGAGTTAGAAAATAAGAATACGATATTGTCTATTGGAAACGCAGGAGCTTTGCCGGATGAAACTTACATAATTATTCGGTTTAGCCATAAAGCAAATGAGCAATATGATGAATTAAAAGATTTTGGAACAAAATATAAGTGCATTACATTTTGCGATAATAATGGAGCAACATCGATTTGGTTTCCAAAACAATAAATATACAGATTTTAATTTTAGAGATGTTTAAGTAAACAAAGAGGTAAAAAATATTATGAAAACCATAGCCGAATTAGAAAAATATTTAGAAGAAGAATGCTACTCCTTTTATGCAATAACTATTGGAAAACATATGGCACCTGAAGGGTTTGTTATAAAGCAAGATGGACAAGAATATATATATGGCTATTCCGAGAGAGGTTTTCTTCGTACGATTAAGGCTTCTGAATCAGAAGAAGAACTTGTTAATTATGCACTAAAAGACTTAGCAAGTTACAAGTGGAATAGAGCACATTTAGTTGCACGAATGTGGTCAGAATATGATGCTGCTGAAGCTGAAAGAGAATTAAGTAGAATGCATATTGCTTTTGAAAGAAATGATGTTCATAATTGTGATATGGAACATCGAAGGTTATGTAGAATATTTGTTTTCGGAAGAGATATTTTGAGACTTTCAGATTTTAAAAGAAAATATATTCAGGATCCATAACATATAATATCTATCGTATTATATCAGAAAATAAATCCGTTTTTCTTTGTAGAAAAATCTTTCAAACCCAAAAACTTCATGAAAGGAGATTTATCAACAATATGGATATAACAAACGAAAAAATTGATAATGGCAAAGCCTTTGACTGGGGCAGAGTTTCCACTGAGTATGCGAAATATAGAGATATTTACCCTAATGAATTTTACGATAAAATTATAAGCTTAGGCTTATGTACAAAAGGACAAAAGGTTCTTGATGTAGGTACCGGAACAGGAGTTCTGCCAAGACATTTGTATGAATACGGTGCAGATTTTGTCGGTGCGGATATTTCAGAAAATCAGATAGAAGCTGCAAAAATTCTCGCAAAGGAAAATAAGCAGAATATTCAGTTTATAGTTTCTCCCGCAGAAGATATTGATTTTCCACAGGATAGCTTTGATGTGATTACAGCGTGTCAGTGCTTTTTCTATTTTCATTATGAAACTGTCATACCGAATTTTGCAAGAATGTTGAAAAAGGGTGGCAAGCTGGCAGTTTTATATATGGAGTGGCTTCCGTTTGAGGATAAAATCGCAAAAGCAAGTGAAGACCTTGTTTTGAAATACAATCCAAAATGGAATGGTGCAGGCGAAACCAGACACCCAATAATTCTGCCTGAATTTGTGGATAAATATTTTGATACAATACATAGTGAAGAATTTGACCTTGATGTTCCGTTTACGAGAGAGAGCTGGAACGGAAGAATGAAAGCGTGTCGTGGAACAGGTGCGTCGCTCTCCGAAGAGGAACTTGTAAAATGGGAGAATGAGCATAAAAAGCTCCTTGAGGAAATCGCAGACGAGTCCTTTACAATTAAGCACTATGCCACAATCAAGGTGTTACAGGTTAAGAAATAAAATCTATTTAAAGGGCTTTTATTTATGGACTTACCTAAAAGAAAAAATATAAGATTGCATAATTATAACTATTCGTATAACGGGGCGTATTTTATTACTATTTGTACTAAAAATAAAGAAAATTTGCTGTGGAAAAATGTAGGGGCGAACTGTGTTCGCCTGCTTGACCAACTACCATTATCAAAAATTGGGATAGTAATAGAAAATGAAATATATAAACTAAATACTGTATATGAAAATATAAAAGTTGACAAGTATCAAATTATGCCTAACCATATTCATCTTATTATATTTATATATGAAGATTCTAACGGGCGAACACAGTTCGCCCCTACTATTTCAAGAATTATTAAACAGTTTAAAGGCTCTATAACAAAACAATTGGATTTTCAATATGGCAAAAATCCTTTTATGACCGCATTATACGAAATGAAAAGGAATATCAATCAGTTTGGAATTATATTCATAATAATCCATTAAAGTATTTGGAGGTATAGCCTTGCAGAAACGAAACTATCAAAAAGAGCTTGATTCTGTAATCGACAATATAATAAAAAAAGGTATTCGACCAAAGCTGTTGTTGCATTCGTGTTGTGCTCCATGCAGCAGCTATGTTCTTGAATACCTTAATCAATATTTTGATATTACATTGTATTATTATAATCCAAATATATCGCCCAAAAGCGAATATGATTTCAGAATAAGCGAATTGCATAGGCTCGTTTCTGAAATGGGCATAAGCGTTAAAATAATTGACGGTAATTATGAACCTGAAGCCTTTGAAGAAATTGCAAAGGGACTTGAGGACGAACCTGAACGAGGTGCAAGGTGTATGAAATGCTACCATTTGCGTCTTGAAAGCTCTGCAAAAATAGCAAAAGAACAAAACTTTGATTATTTCACAACTACGCTTTCAATAAGTCCTATGAAAAACGCTGAAGCTCTTAATTCTATTGGCTCGGCTCTTGCGGATAAATATGGAGTTCCGTATCTTTTCTCAGACTTCAAAAAGAGAGAGGGCTATAAACGCTCAATAGAGCTTTCAAAGCAATATAATCTTTATCGCCAGAATTATTGCGGGTGCAGATTTTCAAAAGCTCAAGCTGAAAATCAGAATAAGTTAAATAAGTAAATTGCACTATCACGAATAAAGCCATATGGCAGACTATCAGCAATGCTATAAAGCGAAATGGAATCCTTTATTATGAGATATACACCAATAGCTGTAAGAATTAAAAATACCAAAAAGAAAATTACAGCAAGTATTCTTATTGTTTTCATTTTGCTTTACCTCCATATTTGATTCTATTTCTGATAAATCTAAAATATTTTCCTATAAGCTTTATACCGTCATATATAGAAAGAATTGCTATAAATATTCCGAAAACTGCCAGAAAAACTCCTGCCACAGCAATAAAGAAAAATCCTATGCTCAATGAATTAAGGATAAAGCTTGAAAATACCATAACCATACCAGCTATGCAAAAAGCTATTCCCAAAGCGAAAAAAGCAAGCATAATCGCAATCATAGTAGGTATAATAATAATTGAAAGAGTTCCCCAGATAGCAGCCTCCCATGAATGGGCAGTGCTGCTATTTTTATTGCTGGCCTGTTCAATATTATAATGGTCGTGATAACCCCTATCTGATTGATACATATTTATAAAATATTCTGCGGCATCTTCAGGACTTCCTAAATCATATATAATATCCTGTTCAGTTTTACCGTTTTTCATCTCTTGCGAAAATTGAAGTTCATAATCATTCATAACCTTATTTCGGTTTTCTTTAGAAAGAGGTTTTAATGCTTTATACAGTCTTTGCATATATTCCTGCTTTGTCAATAATATCACTATCCCATCCTTAAAATTCAAAGAAAATATACTGCAAAAAAATCCTTTTGTCAAGCTTGATATTTGAGTAAATAATCGAAAAAATTATAGATTTCAACAAAAAATTTTTAAAAAATGTTGACAATGTTAAAATTACAGAAAGTTTAATAAAATCCAGTAAAAATGCGTGGTGGAAAAGTTTTCAAGCATAGAAATTCGCATTATTTCAAGGCTTTTCAAGAAAGTTATCCACACTTTCAACAGAGTTTTCAACATTTATGGGGGAAAACTCTGATTACAAATAGTATAATTACCTAAAAGAATTAAAAAATTGAATAATTTTCTTAAAAATAGACAATTATATAGTAGCTAAAATAACAAAAATTCGGGAGGCTGTTTTTATGATTAAGGGTATAAATAGAAGCATAATTGAGGTACTTGATACAGGCAGTGTTTATTACGAAAGAGCCTTGCTCGTGATAAAACCAGAATATGCCTCAGCTCAAAGAGAATTACTTGAACAGGAGGCTAAAAAGCTTCTCGAAAATATGGGCGAGCCATCATCGCTTAAACGCAGTAAAAAACGCTTTAAAAATATTGTCACTTTTTGTATAGCTGCTGCCATAGGTGCAATTTTTACTGCTTTGTGTTTTTTGATTTAATCATATTTTATGTATAATACAATATAATTAAAATAGGATAGTATAATAGCCATGATTTGTTAAAACGACAGACTAAAAATAATATTTCCGCTTTATTTCATATAATATAATTTTTAATGAATCAGAGGGCTTATGTATAACAAGAAACTTGCATTTATGGAATTTATCGGCTCAGCATTCGTTTTTTCATTTGGAATGTTAGTTAAATACGCTTTTATACTATCAGAGGGTGATGTATGGAGCTTTTTCATATCAAGTGTTAATAACAGTGCTTGGGAACAGCTAAAGCCTTTCACCTTTCCATTTTTTATATGGAGTGTAATAGAGCTTGCAATATTGCGGCTTCCTGTTGTACGGTTTGTACCGTCTAAGGTTGCTGCATTTTACATATATTGGGCGGCAGGGCTTTTTTATATGGCTGTATATAATTCGTTTTTTGAAGGCTTATGGAGAATATTACTTTTTGTAGGATTATTTATAATCATTTTAGTATCGCATTATATTTCATATAAGATAATTACCAAGGCAAAAATTATAAGTAGCTTTTTTATACCCTCACTTGTGGCATTAGTCTTATTTATGGCTATGTTTATATTCTTTACGCCACACGCACCTCACGGAGCATTATTTTATGATGCAATCAATGGTGGCTATGGTCTTTTATAATCAGTTTCTCCATCTTCTTGAAAAATCCAAGTAATTGTTGTATACTTAATAAAGTAGCATAAGCTGGGAGGAAAGTATAATGGATTTATTTGAAAAGACACTCGAAAGCAAAGAAATATTTGATGGTAAGGTTATTCATGTCACCTTAGATAAGGTTGAGCTTCAAGATGGAAAAACTTCTTTTCGTGAGATTGTCGGACACCCAGGAGGAGTTTGTGTTGCTGCTCTCACTGAAAACGATGAGCTACTTTTTGTAAAACAATTCAGATACCCATATAAAGAGGTGACAATCGAACTTCCTGCCGGCAAACTCGAAAAAGGTCAGAATCCGCTTGAAAACGGAAAGCGTGAGCTTTTAGAGGAAACTGGTGCTATCGGAAGTGGATATATAAGCTTAGGAAAGCTATATCCAAGCCCAGGCTATTGCGGAGAAATTATTCATATGTATTTTTGTAGAATAGACCATTTTGAGACTCAAAAGCTTGATGAAGGCGAATTTCTTAATGTTATGAAGATTCCACTCAAAAGAGCTGTCGAAATGGTTCTCAATAATGAACTTCCTGATGCTAAAACACAAACCGCAGTTTTAAAAACGGCTATGATGATTGATAGATTAAAAGGACACCCAGAGTTATAATAAGAGGTAGATTAAATTGATTAATCCTATTGTAGTAATTATCCTATCAGCATATATACTAAGCTTTCTCGTTCTGAGAATAGTTGTAAAGCCGAAAAAACCTATATTCACAGGAGCATTACTCGTAATGCTTATCTTATTTGTAATAGTAACAAGTATGATAGATACTTCTATCTATGGCTCGGAACTTATGAGTGATTTTGAGAAAAGTATGGTTTCTTTTGTGACCTCTACAAGAATCCAAGATACTGTCAAGCTTGAAAGTTCATTCAGAATTTTTGCGTGGATAGATATAGGATTATTTGCTGTAACTATAATTTCTATGTATGTGGAACTCAGAGCAATTCTTATTTCAGTTTATTCTGAACGAGGAAAAGCTAAAAACCAAGAAATAGAAAATTTAACCGAACAGACAAATAAGTCTATGAAAGGAATTTAAAATATGAACAATATAGGAATTTATGTTCATATTCCCTTTTGTGCCTCTAAATGTAAATATTGCGATTTTTTTTCTAAAAGTGGCAATGATGATGAAATAAATCGCTATGTATCCGCTGTAAACGAAAGACTTGCCAAGTATGGCAAAGAACTTAATCGTACAGCGGATACTCTTTATATTGGCGGAGGTACTCCGGGAATTATTGGTGCAGACAGGCTCTCATCAATCGCAAAAACGGCTAAGTTTGCATTTATGATTGATGATAATGCAGAAATTACTGCTGAGCTTAATCCTGCCTCGGCTGATGAAAGCTTTGATTTTTCAAAGCTTAGACAAGCTGGTTTCAATAGGCTTTCAATAGGTATGCAATCCGCCAATAACAATGAGCTTAAAAGGCTGGGCAGACTTCACACCGCAGAAGATGTCAAAACAACAGTTTTAAGTGCAAGAAAAGCTGGCTTTAAAAATATTTCACTCGACCTTATGCTCTGTATTCCAGAACAAACAAAAGAAAGTCTGGCACATTCTATTGAATATTGTGCCGAACTTGGTGTTGAACATATTTCAGCTTATATACTAAAAATTGAAGAGGGTACACCTTTCTATAAAGAAAAAGATGCACTTACTCTTGATGAAGATACACAAGCAGAATTGTATCTTTTTGCTTGTGAAAAACTTGAACAGCTTGGCTATCACCAGTATGAAATATCCAATTTTTCAAAAAATGGTATGGAGAGCAAGCATAATCTTAAATACTGGGATTGTGACGAATATCTTGGTGTAGGCTGTGCGGCACATTCTTTTATAAATGGAAAACGCTTTTATACAGAACGCTCTTTTGATGAATTTTATAAGGGAATAACCTATCAAGATGGCGAAGGCGGTTCTATCGAAGAATATATTATGCTAAGACTTAGACTTGCAAAGGGGCTTACTCAAAAAGATTTTAAGCGACGCTTTGGTATAAAAATTCCTGAAAATTATATTAAAAACGCAAAGAAATTTGCCAAGACAAATCTTCTTATATATGATGACAACGGAATTAAATTTACACGAGATGGTTTCCTCATATCTAATACATTAATCCTCGAAATATTATCTGGAATCGGTTGAAATGTTGTAAAATTTAATATATAATTACAATATATTGGAAAAAATTGTGATGTTGTTACTAAACTGTGGTGGAAATTGTTATGACAAAAAGGAATTTAAAGTTAATTTTCGAGGAAATTGCATTTGAGTATGGCTTTAAAAAACATAGATATATGTATATAAAAGAATATGACAAATTTTTATTAAAAATAAGCTTACAAAATATTTTAGAAAGTAATGAATATCGCTTTAATTGCTATTTTTTGATTAAAGCTATGAATACAAAAATTTCCCTCGATAGCTTTCTTACAGCTGATATAACTGGTCATGAAAAATTTATTACAGATAATGGAGAGCTTGAAATTATCAAGCTACAAGATTATAACGAAGAAGAATTATCTAAGATTATAAGAAATTCTATAGATAAGCTTATGCAAATTATAGAAACAGGTGGCATAACTGGTTATCTTAAAGCAAAACCTGAAATGATTTCTACTATTCCCATGCGCTCAAAAGAATATCTTGAAAGAGAAAAAGTAATTGAAAGACAAATATCTTAAAAACCAAAAACTCTGCTCAATATTTCGTGAGCAGAGTTTTTTTATTTAGCAAAATAATTTAAAGTTAATCTAAAAAAATCAAGTTCAAAGTTATATTCAGTATTTATTTTTCAGAGAACTATCTGTGAGAGTTCTCTACGCTTTGTAAAGCATAGAGTATTTCGCCGTCTGCGGACGGCGACAAGGGCGTTGACCTTGACCCATAAGCCCTTTCAAAGGCTTGAGCGAAACCTTTAATTTATTCATAAATTCCATTTCCCCCAAATGTCTTAGTCATAATCAGTGCGTCCTCTGTTGGATTTCTGTAGAATCGTTTCCGTAAGCCTATTTCTTCAAAGCCTAATGATTTATAAAGAGAAATTGCATTGTAATTTGAGGGACGAACCTCAAGAGAAATAAACTCCAAATCGCATTTTTCCGCAATCGAAAACAATCTCTCAAACAGCATTTTAGCTATACCCATTCGTCTGAATTTCGGGAAAACAGCTATATTTGTTATATATGATTGCCCAGCAGTTATTATCAACCCGACATAGCCCGAAACCTCTCCGTCCGTTTCAGCAACGAAAAAAAACGCACTGTCATTTTCAAGCTCATCTGCAAGAGCCTGTCTTGACCATGGCTGTGAAAAGCAAATTTTTTCAAGCTCTGCAAGCGAATCCAAATGTTCCTCACCCATAGGGAAAATCTCTGTTTTCATACTTTACATATCCTTAATCTTTTTATATAGCTTTTCGCAGGACTGTTGAATCTCATCTCTGCATTTTCGATAAACTTCAACACTTCCCCCAAATGGGTCACTGATTCCCATAATATAAATCCTTTCCTTGGGAACTCCTGCCGAAACAAGCGTCATGGCGTGATTTTCTGTCATAACCGCAAAGACATCATATTCGTTAATATCATCACGGCGTATAGCTTTAGACCTATGCCCGCTTATATCAACTCCGATTTCCTTGCAGACGGTAACTGCATTCTCGCTGACAGCGTCACCATCGCAAAAACTCATTCCAGCACTTGAACAGCTTATGCTTTCATCTCCCTGGGTCAGCTTTTTAAAAATACCCTCAGCCATAGGACTTCTGCAAGTGTTGCCTGTACAAACAAAAAGTATTTTCATAAAATTCAGCACTCCTTTCCAATAAAGAATCTTTCAAGACTATGCCTTAGCTTCATACCATGTTTTGCCCTTGCCTGCTTCTGCAATAAGAGGAACATTCAGCTTAACTGCATTTTCCATTTCCTCTTCAAGAATCCTGGCTGTTCTGTCGGCTTCATTTTCAGGAGCTTCTACTATAAGCTCATCGTGTACCTGTAAAATAAGCTTTGCCTGCATATTTTCAGCTTTAAGTCGGTTTCTTACTCTTATCATCGCAATCTTTATAATATCAGCCGATGTTCCTTGAATAGGCATATTTCTTGCAACTCTTTCTCCGAATGCACGAAGATTGAAGTTAGATGAAGTAAGTTCTGGCAAGTATCTTCTTCTGCCAAACATTGTAGTTACATAGCCGTCACGCTTAGCGTCCTCAACAGTTCGCTTCATATATTCGTCAACACCCGAATAATGTGCAAGATAATTCTTAATATAATTATCTGCTTCTTTTCTTGTTACACCAATATCCTTAGAGAGTGAAAACGCTCCTATGCCATAGACAATTCCAAAATTTACGGCTTTTGCACGGCTTCTCATTGTCTTAGTAACCATTTCTGGCGGTAAATTAAATACCTGTGATGCAGTTATAGAATGTATATCTTCATTATTTTTGAAAGCCTCTATCATAGCTTTATCATTCGCTATGTGTGCAAGAACTCTTAATTCAATCTGTGAATAGTCTGCGTCAACAAGTACACAACCGTCCTTCGCTATAAAGAATCTGCGTAATTCTCTGCCAAGCTCTGTTCTTACTGGAATATTCTGCAAATTAGGCTCTGTTGAACTGATTCTGCCCGTTCTTGTTTCGGTCTGATTAAAGCTGGAATGTATTCTTCCGTCCTCACCAATAACCTTTAAAAGTCCGTCACAATAGGTCGATTTTAACTTAGAATAGGTTCTATACTGTAAAATCAAGGCAACTGCTGGGTGTTCATATTTCAGACTTTCGAGAACCTCTGCACTTGTTGAATATCCGCTCTTTGTCTTTTTTCCATGTGGAAGTGCTAACTTCTCAAAAAGTGCCGAACCGAGCTGTTTTGGAGAATTTATATTAAATTCATAACCCACTGTATCATAAATTTCCTTAGTAATCTCATCAAGCCTTGCACTGATTTCTTTATTGTATTCCATAATGCCATTTCTGTCTGCCATAAAACCGCAGTTTTCCATATCAGCAAGAACAATAGCAAGCGGAATTTCAATTTCATCAAGAAGCTTTGTCTGCTCCTTTTCTTCAATTAGTTTCATAAGGGTTTCTGATAATGCAGAAACCTCCGCACTTTCTTTTGCAAGCTCCGGTGCATTTTCAGCAAGTTCAAACTTAGGTGGATTGTATTCCTGCATAAGTCTTTCGATTGAATAATCAGGCGAATTTGGATTAAGCAAATATGACGCAAGAATCGTATCACAAACTATTCCAACAGGCTCAACATTATTTTTCAACAGAATAGCTACAATAGGCTTTATATCATGAAGTTGTTTTTTAATATCCTCATATTCAAAAATATTTTTGATGGCAGCAAGAAAATCAAAGCTTTCAAAAGAAAACAAATAAATATCATTTTCACATAAAACAGCCATTTCTGAAATTTGACTATCTTCAAGTCTGCAAGCTATTGAAACGGTTTTTCCCTTAAAACCTTCAATAGCCTTGCTATAATCAAAATCTACTATAACATTCAGCTTTTTAATTTTTTCGATTTTATTTTCAGCAATGGGAATTTCTTCACCACTAAGTCCAAGCTTGTCTATAAGCTTAAAAAGCTCAAGGCTTGCCATAAGCCGAGCCGCTCCCGCTGAATCTCTTTTTGCTGGGATATAGCTATTTATATCCGTATCAATCGGAACTTCTACGCATATCGTTCCAAGCATATGACTGAGATAAGCACTTTCCTTACCAGCAATAAGCTTTTTTCTGATATTGTCTTTAACATCAATAGTATCTATATTTTTATAAATATTATCTATATTTCCGAAGCGTTTAATAAGGTCGCCTGCACCCTTTTCTCCTATTCCGGCAACACCTGGAATATTATCCGAAGTATCACCCTGAATAGCCTTGATTTCGATAAGCTGCTTAGGCGTTACTCCGTATTTTTCCATAATTGCAGCCTCGTCATAGAGTGTAACCTCTGGCTTACCCATTTTTGTTGCGGCAATTCTTACGCTTACTGTCGGTGAAACTAACTGCAAGCTATCCCTGTCACCCGTTGCAACAACACATTCATCACCGTTTTTGGTACAAGTATCAGCAAGAGTTCCGAGAATGTCATCAGCCTCATAGCCCTCACATTCAACAATCTTATATCCAAGAAGTGTTAATAGCTCTTTAAGTGGTCTCATCTGCGAGGCAAGCTCATTGGGCATACCCTTACGCTTTGCCTTATAGCCGTCATAAGCCTTATGTCTGAATGTCGGTGCTTTCATATCAAAGGCAACAGCAACCGCATCAGGATTAGTTTCTGACAAAACCTTTTCAAAGGTAGTCATAAATCCAAAAATAGCGTTTGTATGTTGTCCGTCCTTTGTGGTAAGAGGTCTTATTCCATAAAAAGCACGATTCAAAATGCTGTTTCCATCTATTACAAGCATTTTCATTATACATACCTCACATTTCTATATGAAAAATAACCACCTCTTGCAAAAAAGGTGGTTAATCTTACAATTCTTTGTGTTTTTATTTTAACATACTGCACAATCACTGTCAACAAAGAGTTTTATTTTTTATCGACATACATTGACAGATTTTATTTATAATAGCATAAACCCAAAAGTTTTGTTAAATTCTTTTCAAAAGAATGTGATGGTTTTTATTAGTTCTTTAGATTGCTTGGATAAATATAATCAAGCGTACCAACATTTTTGCCATTCTTAAAATAAACTCTCGGAACACGCTTTCCAATAATACAGATAATCTCGTAATTTATGGTATCAGTCAAATTCGCAATTTCTTCTGCTGAAACACAGCAATCCCCATCTGTACCAATTACAGTTACTTCATCACCAGTAGAAACATTTTCAATATCTGTAATATCGAGCATAAGCTGGTCCATACAAACTCTGCCGATAATTGGTGCGTATTTTCCGTTTACTATCATTCTTGCATTATTTCCTAAGGCTCTTGTATAACCGTCAGCATAGCCGATAGGAACAGTAGCAATCTTTGTCGGACGGCTTGTTGTAAATGTACCGCCATAGCTTACCTTTGCATCAGGCTCAACAGTTTTAATCTGTGCAATAACTGATTTAAGCTGCATTGCAGGGATAAGATTAAGCTTACCCTCAAGCTTTCCTGACGGAGCTAAGCCATAAAGTATAATTCCTGCACGAACCATATTTATATGCGTATCTGGATAATCAATAATAGCACCGCTGTTTGCACAATGTCTTAGAGGAAATTCAATTCCCCTTGCAGAAAGCTTTGCAATAGCATCATCAAAGCACTTGTATTGACAAAGTGTATCTTCTTTGCCTTCTTCAGCCTCATCTGATACAAAGAAATGTGTGAAAATTCCTTCAAAATAAAGGGAAGGCAGCTTACAAACACGCTCTATCGTATCAATAGACGCAAAATCTCTGTCTATATTCTGATACATAAATCCTATTCTGCTCATACCAGTATCAAGTGCGATATGAGCCTTTACCGTTACACTATCTCTTTGAGCATATTTAGAAAGTTCCTCGGCATATTCCTCAGAAAGTACCGCCTGAGAAATATTATTATCTGCAAGAACCTTTGCTAAATCCGCAGGAGTAAAGCCAAGAATTAAAATCGGAGATTTTATTCCATGCTCACGAAGCTGCATAGCTTCCTCAATATTAGAAACAGCAAATCTTTTTACACCAAGTCTTTCATATTCTCTCGCAAGAAAAATTGCACCATGGCCATAGCCATCTGCCTTAATGACGCACATAATCTCGCTTTCAGGAGAAACATGGTTTCTTATTTCATTATAATTATGTTCAATAGCATCTAAGTCTATCTTTGCCCAAGTTCTTCTCAAAAATGATTTCATCGAGCCAACCTCTGTCCATAAAATATTATTAAAGTAACCTTTATTTTACCGCAATGAATATATATTGTCAAGCAAGAGCTTATTTTATAATATCAAGTATTTTGTTTAGATTTTACTATTATTTTACAATTATTAGATAGACTTATAATACATTTATATATTAAGATATTATACAAGGGGGGTGAAACAAAGTTTGAAACGATTTAGAATACCGCCACATATTTGGGTCAAATATTCTATTGCTATTTTTATAGCAGCTGTAGCTGTATTAATTATAGCTTTTGCTTGCTATGAAAGTGGCAGTTACTCTGATGGAACTATAATATTTTTAACAGTAGTCGCATTAATTTTAATGATTTTATTTTTAATAGGTGACATATTATTTTGGCGTTGTCCCCGATGCGGTGCACCACTAAAGCGTCCAATTATGCGTAATACTGTAAAAAGCTGTTATTATTGCGGAGCGAAATTTGAAAATTTAAAGCTTGTAAAAAAAGAGAAAGAGGACTTATGAAAAAGATAATTACTATATTTCTTTCAACTTTAATAGTGATATTGCCACTATTAAATACAGTTGTTAAAGCATCAGAAACAGATGCAATTACAAATACTAATGGCATTGAATACATCTTATCTGAAAATGGAAAAAGAAGTTTATATACGATAAATGATGTAGATTCTGTAATGGATGAACTTAATCAAGCAACAATATCTAAAGATGAAATTCGTATAAAAGAACTAGAACAAGAATTATCTGATATGTCTGTTGATGAAATTTCTTATAAAGATATGTTAGAACTAACTGGAAATGATATTCCCAATCAAAAAAGCATAGTAATGAATCAAGATAATATTATTTTTAACAAAGTACAAGCTTCTATGTCTGTTGATGGTGAATCTGTTAAATTTATGAGAATATATGCACGCCCTCAACCTGGTGCATATATGTACCATGAAGGGGTTGCAAGTAAAAATATTACTACAAATCATACTGCACAAGCTATAGATTTTATAAGAATCTTAGGTGAATTTGCATTAGGATTCACAGACTTTGGAACAATAATAAGTGTTTACAATGCATTAAAGGATTGCATTACTACTCTTAAACCATCTTCTAATATAACAAGGATTAATGCAGATTATGTTTACACTTGTGCAGAAAATACTGTTTTTATATATTACTATAATGAACGAATAGGCACATGGACTCAAATAGCAAATTCATCAAACTTAGCTTACTCTGTAACAGCAATAGTAAAAAATGTTTATGTAAATGGTAATAATACATTACCAAAACATACTTCTATAGACTATAATGGTAGTCTCAAACATGATAAATATAATGTTGCTGTTTATTTATATCGAAATAGATTTGATAGTGATATTTTAACAAGAACTCAATTTGAAACTTTTGATATTACTGGTGTAAGTGGTTCGCAAAATCCTTATGTTAAACTACCTATGTTACAACCTGAAATACCAGCACTTTGTAGATAAAATATAAAAAATCCCGAGGAATTTTACCACCTCGGGATTTTTTATATTAAAGACTATACATTACTTCTTAGTAACATGGTTAATAACATCTTGATTGAAGTATTATCATCCACACCTAAAAAGCATATGGACAAAAAGCACATTTTATGCAATTATTGGAACTACTATAAATTATTAGTAACCATTATAAATTGTAACAAAAGGCTTGATTATTACTTATTAAGTCCTTCGTAAACAGCAACAGCACAAGCAACAGTAGCACCAACCATTGGGTTGTTACCCATACCGATAAGTCCCATCATCTCAACATGAGCAGGAACTGATGAAGAACCAGCAAACTGAGCATCACCGTGCATACGGCCCATAGAGTCTGTAAGACCATAGGAAGCAGGACCTGCACCCATATTATCTGGGTGAAGTGTACGACCTGTGCCGCCACCTGATGCAACAGAGAAATACTTCTTGCCGTTTTCAAGAGCCCACTTCTTATATGTACCTGCAACAAGGTGCTGGAAACGAGTTGGGTTAGTTGAGTTACCTGTGATAGAAACATCAACGCCCTCGTGAGCCATAATTGCAACGCCTTCACGAACATCGTCTGCACCATAGCAACGAACAGCAGCTCTTTCGCCTTCAGAGAAAGCTCTCTCCTCAACGATATTAAGCTCACCTGTGAAGTAGTCATACTGAGTCTTTACATATGTAAAACCATTGATTCTGGAAATGATATAAGCAGCGTCCTTGCCAAGACCGTTAAGGATAACCTTAAGAGGTTCTTTACGAGCCTTGTTAGCTGTTCTTGCGATACCGATAGCACCCTCAGCAGCGGCGAAAGATTCGTGACCTGCAAGGAATGCGAAGCATTTTGTCTTATCTTCGAGGAGCATAGCACCAAGATTACCGTGACCTAAGCCAACCTTTCTCTGTTCTGCAACAGAGCCAGGAATACAGAAAGCTTCAAGACCGATACCGATAGCTGCAGCAGCCTCAGAAGCGGACTTAACGCCTTTCTTAATAGCAACAGCACAGCCGAGAGTATAAGCCCAGCCTGCGTTTTCAAAAGCGATTGGCTGAACGCCCTTAACGATAGAGTAGGCGTCAACACCCTTGCTAAGACATAGCTCACGAGCCTCTTCAAGACTAGCAATGCCATACTCAGCGAGACATTTTTCTATTTTGGCAATTCTTCTTTCCTTGCCTTCAAATTTTACATCGTTTGCCATAAAAGCCTGTCCTCCTTAGTCTTGATTATTCTTCACGTGGGTCGATATACTTAGCAGCGCCATCAAAACGACCGTATTGACCGATGTTGTTCTTGTATGCTTCATCAGGGGATACGCCGTGTCTGATGTCTTCGAGCATTTTGCCGAGCTTAACGAACTGATAGCCGATAACCTCGTTATTCTCATCAAGAGCTGTCTTAAGAACATAGCCTTCTGCCATTTCCATATAACGAACGCCCTTAGCCTTTGTGCTATACATAGTACCAACCTGTGAGCGGAGGCCCTTACCGAGGTCCTCAAGACCTGCACCGATTGGAAGACCGTTTTCGGAGAAAGCTGTCTGGCTTCTGCCGTATACGAGCTGCTCGAAGATGTTCTTCATAGCAGTGTTGATAGCATCACAAACGAGGTCTGTGTTAAGACATTCGAGAAGAGTCTTGCCTGGGAGAATTTCAGCAGCCATAGCAGCAGAATGAGTCATACCAGAGCAGCCGATTGTTTCTACAAGAGCTTCCTCTACGATACCCTCTTTTACATTGAGTGTAAGCTTACATGCACCCTGCTGAGGTGCACACCAGCCGATACCGTGTGAAAGACCGGAGATGTCGGTAATTTGTGTGGACTTAACCCACTTGCCTTCTTCAGGGATTGGGGCAGGACCGTGGTGAGGTCCTTTTGTTACGATACACATGTTTTCAACTTCATGTGAATAATTCATATGCGTTACTCCTTTCAGATGATAATTGTATGTTGCATACGGTTTTATTATAACATTTTATAGAAAATAAGCAAGCATTTTGTTGAAAATTGAGGTATAGAGATTGTTATGTTCTTGAAAAAATGTTAAAGTAAAAATGGTTTTATACAACTAACTGTAATATACTTTTATACTTTCTAAGTTTTCATAATGTATTTTTGCGGAGGGCATATGTTTTTTAATAGCATATATATTTATAAGGAATTATAGGTTTATAGTATGTTTTGTGATATAAAGCAAATTTAACAGTAAGAAAAGCTTAAATTTTTATAAAATGCATATTGACTTTTTTCTTTGACGATTAATATTTGAGTAAAATATTTATTGGCATTTGTTGATGAATATTTTAATTTCATAAAAGAATATAAATAAAGCAACACATTTAATTAAGGAGGAATTTTTTATGAGAAAAAGAGTTATAGCATTATTCGCAGTCCTTTTAGTTTCGACAGTAGCTTCAGCAGGAATTATAACCATATCGGCTACAAATGATAAAAATAGTACATATAATGAAAGAGCAACAAAAGATACTTCAATAGTTTCGCAGGCAGAAAGCTCAAATATAAATGATTTTAACTATACACAGGCTTTGAGTAAAGTTTCAAACTCTAATGAAGCCAAGAGGATTATTATAAAGGAAATTCCAGTTGAAAAGTTAACTCCTGAAACAAAGCAAGATTACTATCATAAAATGCTTAATGCGGTTGATAGGGTAAGCTGATGGTTTATAATGAGATTTGTTGATATGGAAAGTTTACATATATAGGTGGGCAAAATTTACTCTGTAAAGTCTATATATAGTGTGCGAAAATAAATTTTAAAAAATCCGAAAAAATGTGTTGACATTTGGGAACGGTTATGATATTATAAACAAGCTGTCGCGAGAGAGTGGCGAAAAAACCCGATAAAATGGGGATTTTCGAGAAAGACAAGAGTCGAAAATGAATGTTCGGAGGATTGAATTCCTGAATCGAAATTCAAAGAAAACTCGAAAAACTTTAGAAAAAAGTTTAAAAAAGTCTTGACAATAGCTTGAAGATATGATAAAATATTAGAGCTATCGCACGAAAGTGATGAAAAACTTAAAGGTTTTTCAATCAAGAAAAGAGTAAAAAGTGAGTAAAGCACAGATTGATTTCTGGATTGCAAGTTCACAAAAAGCTCAAAAAACTTTTTGAAAAAAGTTTGAAAAAAGTCTTGACAAACGCTTTCGAGTGTGGTAAAATAAATAACGCACTTGAGAAACAAACAAAAAAATTGTTGAAAGTGCAAGGACCTTGAAAATTAAACAACACTAAAAATTAGTACCCGTAATTACTTTGAGAAGATAATCTTTTCAAATTTTACGAAGTGAGAAAACACTTTACAAAAAAATCCAGATACGTCGCGTATCAAAATGAGCTTCAAAACTCAAAGAATGATTTTAACACTAATGTGTTTAAATACCATATTTTTGAGAGTTTGATCCTGGCTCAGGACGAACGCTGGCGGCGTGCCTAACACATGCAAGTCGAACGAAGCTTTGAGGAGCTTGCTCTTTAAAGCTTAGTGGCGGACGGGTGAGTAACGCGTGAGCAACCTGCCTCTCAGAGGGGGATAACGTTTTGAAAAGAACGCTAATACCGCATAACATATCGGAACCGCATGATTCTGATATCAAAGGAGCAATCCGCTGAGAGATGGGCTCGCGTCCGATTAGTTAGTTGGTGAGGTAACGGCTCACCAAGACTACGATCGGTAGCCGGACTGAGAGGTTGATCGGCCACATTGGGACTGAGACACGGCCCAGACTCCTACGGGAGGCAGCAGTGGGGGATATTGCGCAATGGGGGAAACCCTGACGCAGCAACGCCGCGTGAAGGAAGAAGGTCTTCGGATTGTAAACTTCTTTTGTCAGGGACGAAGAAAGTGACGGTACCTGACGAATAAGCTCCGGCTAACTACGTGCCAGCAGCCGCGGTAATACGTAGGGAGCGAGCGTTGTCCGGATTTACTGGGTGTAAAGGGTGCGTAGGCGGCCGAGCAAGTCAGTTGTGAAAACTATGGGCTTAACCCATAACGTGCAATTGAAACTGTCCGGCTTGAGTGAAGTAGAGGTAGGCGGAATTCCCGGTGTAGCGGTGAAATGCGTAGAGATCGGGAGGAACACCAGTGGCGAAGGCGGCCTACTGGGCTTTAACTGACGCTGAGGCACGAAAGCATGGGTAGCAAACAGGATTAGATACCCTGGTAGTCCATGCCGTAAACGATGATTACTAGGTGTGGGGGGACTGACCCCTTCCGTGCCGCAGTTAACACAATAAGTAATCCACCTGGGGAGTACGGCCGCAAGGTTGAAACTCAA